>Ga0233447_1000311_pt1 | contig 58921 bp, 48 predicted proteins | sample SI_124_October20_3_FD_183014 | JGI IMG/M metagenome (GOLD analysis project Ga0233447, IMG submission 183014) | Seawater microbial communities from Saanich Inlet, British Columbia, Canada - SI_124_October2016_135_MG | ecosystem: Environmental > Aquatic > Marine > Inlet | place: Canada: British...
GCTTTTGTCCTTAATGCGCTAAATCCCGGGGTTTGGGGCTGGCCCCAAATATAATCGGGCAAACTTCCTTTAATTTTTTAGCGATCAAAGGCATCATAATGTCATCCAACTTATTCATTCAAACAGCTTACTTATCTTTTTTTTAGGCCATATCCTTTCAGCGGGCGTCATAAAATATATTTTTCTCCTTCTCGTATCAGGGAATTTTATGGGTTGACTATGTAAAGTTTATGGGTATATTTAATTTTATTGACATATACATGTACGTTTAATAAAGTATCCATGTACATATTATGAAATAAAAGGAAAATGATTTTGACGAGCTATCTATTAGATACACACGCGTTGATTTTCTGGTTTAGCAAAGAAAACGTTTCTCAAGAATATATTGATTTTCTGGATGAGCAAAATGAACTGGAAAATCTATATGTTTCATCAATTTCATTTTGGGAGACAGCTCTTTTAGTTAAGAAAAAGAGGATTGAACTTAAGGATGTTAATGCCTGGCGTATAAGCTTGATTGAGAACTCCAATATAAAACTTATACGCCCCTCTGCACGAGAAATGATTGAATCTACAAATTTGCCAGATTATCATAAAGATCCTTTTGATCGGCTTCTTATTGTTCAAGCACTGACAAATAACTGCTTGTTTGTTACAAAAGATAAAATAATTCAACAATACAATTTGAAAACATTCTGGATTTAAATAAAAGAGGTGTCTATGTTAAACATAACGGTAACAAATTTACGAGGGAATATTTTTGAAATATTAAAAAGAGTCCAGGCTGGTGAACAGGTCATTATAACGCATAATAAAAAAAAAGTCGCTTATATTAAACCTGTTAAAAAATTGGACTGGCGTAAACAAAGCACAGAAAAAATAAAATTGCTCGTTTCGCCGGACGAATTGATTAAACCTGTTGAAGATGTCTGGGATGATTATCTATAGGTTTGATCCCATGTTTCATTTAAATGTGTCTGTTTTTTGATAAGAAACAATTCAACAATTCCGCAATTCCGGGGACACCGTAATTATCTTTTTTTTAGGCCATATCCTTTCAGCGGTCGTTTATTTTCCTGGATGAGTCCATCTATCCCAGGGAAAATATTGATTACAAACGATATCACGCTATTTACCCAAAATGCCAGGGTTGGCAAAATGGGTAAATAGCGATTTTTCCAAAGGTTTTACTGTCCAACAGGTTGCACAAAAGCACGACTGAGCTGTCCTTCCTTCCTTTTATAAAGAAAACCCCGTCTTCATCAATTTATGTGAGTCTATTTTATTTTCAAGCTGGTCGGGCTAAAGATAGGTTGGCCGGACATAGGCTTCATGTTCAATGAGAAGGGAGATATTTATATGCATTTGACAAATCAGACAATCTGAACTATGATCCAAAATAGTTTAACTAATCTGGAGTATAGATCATGATAAATGAGTTTAAGAGATTGCTTGCAATCAATCTTCCTGTTAATCAGTCGGCCTTTCTATGGGGGCCGAGAAAGACAGGCAAGACAACCTTATTGAGAGCACAATTCCCACAAAGCATTTTTATCGATTTTCTTAAGACAGACCTTTTTTTTGAATATACAAAATCGCCTTTTTTACTTCGAGAACGATTACTTGCAAAGGAGGAACAGGCTGCAAAACACCCGGTTATCATTGATGAGGTGCAAAAAGTCCCTCAAGTTCTGGATGAAGTTCACTGGCTTATAGAAAATCAGGGGATAAATTTTATTTTATGCGGATCTTCAGCCAGAAAACTCAAACGAGGGCAAGCCAATCTGCTGGGTGGCCGGGCATGGCGGTTTGAGCTGTTTCCGTTGATTTCAAAGGAAATTGAAAATCTGGATTTGCTCAGGGCGCTTAATCATGGCCTTATTCCTGTCCATTACCAGCAGAATAATTATCAACGATCCCTGCGCGGTTATGTTCAAGATTATCTGAAAGAAGAAGTTCTACAGGAGGGTTTGACGAGAAATATACCTGCCTTTTCCAGATTCTTTGAGGCTATGGGCTATGCTCATGGAACTCTGATTAATTATACCAATATTGCCCGTGAATGCGGTGTCTCCTCCAAGACAGTCAAGGAATACTATCAAATTCTGGTGGACACTCTGCTTGGTACCTTTGTTCTGCCATTTAAAAAAAAGCAAGAACGTCAGGTTATAAGCAAGGCCCCGAAATTTTATCTGTTTGACACAGGAGTTGCTGGCAGCATTGTCAGGCGGACGATTGCAAAAGAAAAAGGAGAGATGTTCGGCAATGCTTTTGAGCACTTCATATATCTTGAGATGCTGGCTCATAGTTCGTACCATGAAATCAATTATGAGATAAATTTCTGGAGAACAAAATCAGGTCAGGAGGTCGACTTCGTTTTGGGCAGGGGTGAGGTGGCTGTGGAGGTGAAAGGCTCAAAAATGGTGGATAAAAGATCGCTCAGGCCCATGAAATCGTTTATTGAACTATACGCTCCCAGGCAGGCTATTGTTGTCTGCAACGAGGCTGAAGAAAGGCTTCATAGCGGTATTAAAATAATGCCCTGGCGTCTTTTTCTACAAAAACTCTGGCAGGATGAGATTATCAGGTAGTTATTCCTTATCGGCGGCCGGTAGGGGATATAATTGCAAATCATAACAAAAGAATTTAATATTTTTCGATTTTGGAAAAGCTGAGAAATTTTTGAAAACATTGATATATATATTTATCAGTTTATTGGTAGTTTTATTTGTTTATGGCAGATACATCGAGCCAAATAAAATTACAATCAGAGAGATAAAGATAAACACGGGTTTTATCGGCAAACCCTTAAAGGATAAAACTATTGTTCATATTTCAGATCTGCATATGTCAAGCTTTGGAAAGGTTGAAACCAAAGTATTGAAAAGCATTGAGCAGATCAATCCGGACCTGATATTTCTGACAGGCGATTATATAAAATGGAAGGGTGACACTCAACCTGCACTGCTATTTTTATTCAGGCTAAAAGCAAAATATGGTGTTTTTGCCGTAATGGGGGATTACGACTATTCCGATTCAAGGAAATCCTGCCTGTTCTGCCATGAAGAGGGAAAAGGCAGGCCCACTAAACAACATCATGTCACTATGCTGAGAAATTCTTCACAACTAATAAATATCAATGGTCAAATCGTTAAGATTGCAGGCATAGATGAAAGGTATGGTGACTTTAAAGAATTCAATGAAATGGATGATATTGCTGATCAGGACTTGCCTTTGTTTGTGTTAAGCCACAGCCCCATGGCTTTTGATGAATTTTCGGGCAAAGACCAGATTTTCATGTTCAGCGGGGACACACATGGCGGTCAGGTGAGACTTCCTTCCTGGTTGTTTAATCTTCTTGGATATGAAAAAAATGTAAAATACAATTATGGATTATTTCAGGATGGGAATAAAACCATGTATGTAAACAGGGGAATCGGCACAAGCCATTTCCGGTTCAGGCTTTTCTGTCAACCGGAAATTGTGGTATTCCGATTTTAAGACTTGAATAACATGGCTAAAATTATATTTATTTTGATTCTTTGTATGTTTTTTATAGTTGCCTGTGAAAAAATAAAGAATAAAGAACTTGTATTGTTTGATTTTGAATCAGAATCTGTTTTAGAGAAATTTCACTGGAAATGCCGCACTCTTTTTTCCCTTTCAGATGATCATGCCGTTCAGGGTAGAAAATCCTTAAAGATAGAATTGTTTCCATCATCATATCCTGGGCTTTCACCCAAATTAAAGCATCATGACTGGAGAGGGTATCAAACCTTGTGCTTTGAGGTGTACAATCCTTCACCGGAAACGGTAAGTCTTGTTCTAAGAATTGATGATAAAAAAGATGCTTTAGAACACAGTGATAGATATAATAAAAGCTTTGTTTTGATGCCGGGGGCAAATCAGTTGAAAATACCCTTGGACAGCCTTAAAACATCTATAACAGAAAGACCCCTTGAGTTGAAAAATATCTATAGATTCCTTGTTTTCATGTCCCATCCGGATAAAAAATATGTTTTGTATCTGGATTATTTCCGGCTGGTTCGGACATAGACCCACTATCATTTGTCGAAAATGGCAGTACTGCCATTTAAAAAAAGGCAGGAACGTCAGGCTATAAGATAGGCGCATTGATGACAACTGGACGTAAAGGTACATTTAACACTCCCAGTCGTCAAGCCTGAGTCCTGAAATCCGGCTGAAATCTTTTGTGTTGTGAGTTACAAGGGTTGCCGCATGGGCGCGGGCAATAGCTGCGATGAGCAGATCGTTGGGACCAATTAGTTTGCCTTGTGCCTGCAGGTCTGTTCTAATGAGCCCGTATTCATCTGCACAAAGATCATTAAATGACAGGCTTTGCAGTGGTGCAAAGAAAAAGTGTAAACGCTGCAGATTTGCATCTATTCTTTTGCTGTTTCTTGCCCCAAAAAAAAGTTCTGCTTTGACAATACTGCATAAAGCAATTTCAGAAGGAGAGAGGGAACGAAACTTTTTTTCAACTTCAGGCTGCTGGTTATTCAGCAGATTAATACAGACATTAGTGTCAAGTAAATACATTTTATTTTAACGCCAGCCGGTTTTCAAAGTTCCCCTGGTCGGGTCGTTCAAGGGGTTCTCCTTCCCACGAGCCAAAAAGATCAAAATAGTTGTCAGGCCACTCATCTGTGATTTCCTGTTTTATGAGAAGAGCCAGATATTTAGATGTTGAAAGATTGGCTTTTTTTGCTTTATGGTGAAATTTATCTGCTATGTTGTCAGGTACGTAACAATGTAATTGTGCCATAAATGCCTCCAAATATATTTGATGTATTTATATTAAGATTAAAATTATATAACCGAAGTGTCAAGGAAAATGTTTTTCATGAGATATACATGGCCAGACCAAGGGCGGACCATATCTGGATTATTTCCGGCTGGTTCGGACATAGCTCCACTATCATTTGGCGGATTAGGCGATATTGCCAAATCCGCCAAATGCCGATCTAATCAGATTCCATTTCTTCAATAAAAAGATGCAGAGGCTTTACCATTACCTTTTTTGAAACCGGATATTCCTCCTTTACCGGGGCAATCACTATTGTTTGATCAGGAGATAGATATTCAATGGAATTCCAGAAACTTTTTGACAACTTTGGGCTGATAGAGGACTTGATCTCTATTGCCATTGTTTTGATACCTTTTGTCAGGATTAAATCTATTTCAGCACCATTGGATGTCCTGTAATATGATGCTTGCCATCGTGAAAATTGTGTTAAGATGTTTTCTATGACAAGGCCTTCATAGGATGCGCCATAGACTGGATTTGCAAATAAATCTTCTGTCGTTTCTATGCCAAGCAGGGAATGGAGAATTCCTGAATCTCTGATATACACTTTGGGAGATTTTATCAGACGCTTTTTAAGGTTTGTCGAAAATGTTGGAAGCACTCTTACTACAAAGGTCTGTTCAAGCAGGTCAATATATTTTCTGATGGTATGGGAACTGACCCCCATGGAGCCGGCCAATTTTGAAGAATTGAGAACCTGTCCATGGCTGTGTGCGAGCATTCTCCAGAATCTGCCCAAAGTATGTGCAGGTATTCTGAACCCAAGTTGCGGGATGTCACGTTCCAGAAATGTTCGGACATAATCTTCGCGCCACTGAATACTTGTTTCTTGGTCTGCCAAAAGACTTCTTGGATAGCCTCCGTAAAGCCAATGTGAACGAAAGTCAGTGAAATCCGCTTCCTTTTGAGTGAAAGGGGTGATTTCTATATGGGAAAGTCTTCCTGCAAGGGATTCCGAACTTTGTCGAATCAGGTCCCTGGAGGCGGAGCCAAGGATTAGAAATTGTGAATTTCTTTTGTTCCGGTCAATTACCCCTCGCAAAACAGGGAAAATATCAGGGGTTCTCTGGATTTCATCAAGGCAAATCAGATGATCTGAAAATTGGTCAAAAAAAGCTTCCGGGTCAGTGAGTTTATTGAGATCTGATGGACGTTCCAGGTCCAGGTATATTGCACCAGGGAATTTTTTGATGACCATTTCTGCAATGGTTGATTTACCAACCTGCCTTGCTCCAAGAAGTGCAACTGCCGGAAAATTATTTAACCTTTGGATAACAGTCTTGGTGACATCTCTTTTAATAATTTCATGCATATTTGAACTATATGTGCAAATATACATAATGTCAAGATGAAAAAAGACCCCTTGTAAGTAACAAGGGGGATCGGTACAAGCCATTTCCGGTAAATGCTGATTTGACTATAGAAGTCCTTTTTTTGATTTTAATATAAACTTGACTAACTCGACCTGAATAGCTATTATTGACCTAAACAACTATGCTTGATCTAATAGTTTATTAACTTAGGAGTGCATAATGATTATAAATGTATCTGAGGCCAAAATAAAGCTCTCAAAGCTTATTGATATGGCATATCACGGCGAAGAAATAATAATTGCAAAGAACAATTTGCCACTTGTCGAGTTGGTAGCCCATAAGCCTAAAGCGAAGCGTAAGCTTGGCCTGCTTTCAGGGCAAATTGATATCCCTGATAACTTTATGGATGAGGATGAAGAAATTAATATCATGTTTTATGGTGAGCAGGCGTGAAAATATTAATTGACACTCATATTTTTTTATGGATGTTGTCATGCCCTGAAAAAATAAACAATAAAAGACGTTATGAACTGGAGTCTCCGGCAAATGAAGTCCTCTTAAGTGCTATGAGTATTGCAGAGCTTATGATCAAATCTTCGATTGGTAAAATTAATATTGAGTTTGATCCGCTTGAAATGACAAAGATAATGCAGATTGATGTATTGGATTTTTCAGGCATTCATGCTGTGGCTCTGGGTAAATTACCATTTCACCACAAAGATCCTTTTGACCGTATGATAATTGTACAAGCCCTTGTCAACAAGGTTGCCCTTATGTCTGATGATTCCAGATTTTTAAAATATAATTGCAAAATCATTTAAATTTTTGAATGTATATTTTGGCAGTATTTTTTACATTGGATTATTTTTGAATAAACTGTTATTTTAGCGAAAAACTATTCTAAGTATTGAAATTAAGGTAAAAAATGGAAAAAGAAAATAATAAACCCGCACCCCCGCAAATGAGCCCTTATGTTTTTACAATTTTGCTGATTGGCTTTGGTTTATGGTGTTCCTGGGATGGCTGGCTGACGAATGATCCTGAGATGCTTGAGCATGCAACCTTTAACAGGGTTTTAAGTGGAATCCTGCTTCCCTGGGGTATTTATGATTTTTTTAAAATAAGAAAGAGACAAAGAAACAATAAACAATCTGAAGATTAATACTTTTTAAACAATATCAATTGCGGAAAACCTCAATCAAGTACTTCGCTATAATCTCCTGAAATCATTAAAAATTTTCTGAATTATAATATTTTCTATTGATTAAAAAAGAAAATATTGATAGATTCCCACACTTAAAAATATAAAATATAAGGAATTCTTTTGTTAATGAATTCAAACACCATAGATAAAATTCTTTTAAAAGAAATAAATAAACGCAGAACCTTTGCCATTATCAGTCATCCTGATGCAGGCAAGACAACTTTGACGGAAAAATTACTGCTGTTTGGAGGAGCCATACAACAGGCTGGTGCTGTTAAATCCAGGAAGGTTGCAAGAGCAGCCACCAGTGATTTTTTGTCCATTGAACAGGAAAGAGGGATCAGTGTTTCTTCTTCTGTTATGAAGTTTGAGTATAAAGGGTATGAAATTAATCTCCTTGATACTCCGGGGCATAAGGATTTTTCCGAGGATACTTACCGAGTTTTGACAGCTGTGGACTGTGCTGTCATGATTATTGATAATGCCAAAGGAGTTGAGCCCCAGACCCAGAAATTAATGGAAGTCTGCAGGATGCGCAACACACCCATTATCACCTTTATTAATAAGCTGGACCGCGAAGGTATGGAGCCTTTGGATATTTTTGAAGATATCGAGGACAAACTTCAGATAGAGTGTGTACCCTTAAGCTGGCCCATTGGAATGGGCAAGAGATTTAAAGGTGTCTATAATTTTGCAAAAAAAGAATTGGGAATATTTTCTGCCGGGTATTCACCAAAGGATGATGATGGGTTTTATATTGATGATTTAACTGATTTGCGTCTTGATGAAATGATTTCCGAGACCCAGGCAAAACAGCTCAGGGAGGATGTGGATCTAATTGTCGGTGCTTCTGAGCCTTTAGATATGGATTTGTATTTAAATGGTACTCAGACCCCTGTTTTTTTTGGCTCTGCCATTAATAATTTTGGGGTAAAAGAGATGCTGGATGCCTTTGTCAAAATTGCTCCGCCGCCCGGGAAAAGGTCAACTGCTCAAAGAGATGTGGAGCCTTTTGAAAAAGGGTTCTCAGGATTTACATTTAAAATTCAGGCCAATATGGATCCTGAACACCGGGACAGAATTGCTTTTTTCAGAATCTGCTCTGGTAAATTTACCAAAGGGATGAAGGTCAGGCATCACAGGATTGGAAAAGAGATTAAACTTTCCAATGCCACCATTTTCATGGCCCAGGAAAGAAATAATATTGAAGAGGCATACCCAGGTGATATCATAGGTATCCATAACCACGGCACCATTAAAATAGGGGACACCTTTACTTCAAAGGAGCCTTTAAAATTTCTGGGTATTCCAAGTTTTGCTCCTGAACATTTCAGACGGGTTATTTTAAAAGATCCCCTGAAAGCAAAGTCCTTGAACAAAGGATTGGTTCAACTGTCCGAAGAGGGTGCCATACAGGTGTTCAGACCATTGCTTGGAAATCTGCATATTGTTGGTGCTGTAGGAGTACTTCAGTTCGATGTAACCATGGCAAGGCTTAAGGCAGAATATAATGTGAATGCCAGCTATGAAACTATTGACTTGTCAGTGGCAAGGTGGATAACCTGTGAAGATGAAAAAGTTCTAAAAGAATTTAAAAAGAAAAATGAATCAAATCTGACATTAGATTCAGAAGGGTGGCTGACCTTTTTGACTACAAGTGTTTATCAGTTGGGATTCACCATGGAAGAGTGGCCACAGATAGTCTTCCATAAAACAAGAGAGCATAATTAGTGTTTGAACGAAAACTCACCCATCTACTGCGTTGCTGCAAAAGTTTGCCAAATTTTAAGAGTGGGCCTCATGTACAGGAGTACACTCCGGTTTCAAACTTTCTTGCGCCTTGTATATGGGCAAGCTTGTGAGCTTTGCTCCTCTACGAGCCACCCAAACACGGGTTTCCGGTCAGGTACTAATTAAGGAGAACGAAAATTTTCAGTTTTTTTTGGACCACTAACTACTAAATAATCAGGTAAAATATAAGGAGAAAAAAATGCCAGATCAGAGAATTTATAATTTCAACGCCGGTCCTGCTGCGCTGCCGCTCAAGGTCCTTGAAGACATACAATCTTCTTTTTTAAACTTTAATGAATCAGGTATGTCCATTACAGAAATCAGTCACCGGTCATCTTATTTTGATGATGTGATCAATGATGCTGTGGCTCGGGCAAAAAGACTTTTAAAGCTTGATGACAGGTTTCACGTTCTTTTCCTGCAGGGGGGTGCATCCCTTCAATTTGGAATGATACCCATGAATTTTTTGTCTGAAAATGATAAAGCTGATTATGTCAATACAGGCACATGGTCTACAAAAGCCATTAAAGAAGCACAGATTCAAAAAAAGAGCTGTCATGTTGCGGCTTCTTCAGAAGATAAGGATTTTTCATATATTCCAAAAGATATTGAATTTTCAAAGGATGCTAAATATGTTCATCTGACATCCAATAATACTATTAAGGGAACCCAGTTTCATGAATTTCCCGACACAAAAGGTGTGCCCATTGTTTGTGACATGTCGTCAGATATTTTTTCCAGGCCGCTTGATATGGATAAATTCGGCATGGTTTATGCCGGTGCGCAAAAGAACCTCGGCCCGTCAGGTGCCTGCCTTGTGATAATCCGACAGGATATGCTGGATATGGCTAATGAGAATCTGCCATCCATGCTGAAATATTCAACATTTGCTTCAAAAAATTCCATGTATAATACACCACCCTGTTTTGGAATATATACCATTGATCTTGTATTAAAATGGATAGAAGAAGAGATAGGCGGGCTTGAAAAAATGAAAGAACATAATATGAAAAAAGCTAACATTTTATATGATTTTATTGATGCAAGCCCCTTTTACAGAACAACAGCAGAAAAATTATCAAGATCATTAATGAATGTGACTTTCAGGCTGCCAAGCGAGGAACTTGAAAAACAATTTGTAGCAAAATCCATAGAAAAAGGGTTTGCCGGACTTAAAGGACACAGATCAGTGGGTGGGTGCAGGGCTTCAATTTATAATGCCGCCACCATCCAAAGCATAAATGCACTGGTTCAATTTATGGCCTCTTTTGAAAAGGAGAATAACTAATGAAAGTTCTTATCAGCGATAACATGGGGCAGGCGGGAATTGATATTTTTGAAAACCAGGACGGTATTGAACTTGATGTTAAAACAGGTCTTTCTCCCGAGGAGTTAAAGCAGATAATAGGCCAATATGACGGGCTTGCCATAAGGAGTGCCACCAAGGTAACAAAAGAAATTCTTGGGGCGGCAACAAATCTTAAAGTTATTGCAAGGGCAGGGATTGGTCTTGATAATGTGGATATTGACGAGGCAACAAAAAAGGGTGTGGCTGTAATGAACACTCCTGGTGGTAATACCGTTACAACAGCGGAACATGCTATTGCCATGATGATGTCATTGACACGGAATATTCCACGCGGCACCCAGACTTTAAAAAAGGGAAAATGGGATAAAAAGCTGCTCCAGGGAAGGGAGATTTTTAACAAGACATTTGGAGTGATAGGATTTGGTAATATAGGCTCCATTGCCGCCGGTCTTGCAAAGGGTTTGAAAATGAAGGTTATCGTGTTTGATCCCTATATTTCTTCCGAGCATATTGAAAAGGCTGGATTTGAATATGTCTCTCTGGACCAATTGTATGAACGAGCAGATTATATAACTATTCATGTTCCCAAAATGGAAGCAACCATTGATTTACTGGATGCAGATGCCTTTGCCAAAATGAAAGACGGGGTTATGGTCATTAATTGTGCCAGGGGCGGGATTATTAATGAAGCTGACCTTTATGATGCCATAAAGTCGGGTAAGGTTGCAGGCGCGGCTTTAGATGTGTTCGCAACTGAACCTCCGGGAGAGCACCCTTTATTAACCCTTGATCAGGTCATCGCGACCCCTCATCTGGGTGCTTCCACCAAAGAAGCACAGACAAATGTTGCAATTGCAGCGGCAAACCAGATTATTGCTTATCTTTTACACGATACCGTGATTAATGCAGTCAATGTTCCTTCTGTTACCGGAGAAGTGTTAAAGCAATTAAGTCCTTTTATATATCTATGTGAAAAAATGGGAGTCATGCAGGGACAGATTTCCATGGGTGGTGTCAAAGAAGTAGCAATTGAATATATTGGCAATTTTCCGGATCTTGATTTAAAACCCATTACTATTTCAGCAGTTCGGGGACTGCTTTCCCAGTTTGTTAAAGATGACGTAAACACAGTAAATGCAATCTCTCTTGCTAATGAAATAGGAATTAAAATTTCAGAATCCACTTCAAAAGAGGCAGGCAATTTTCTAAACCTTATACGGATGACCATTTTTTCAGACAAAAAACCCCAGATACTTGAGGGGACCATTTTTGGAAAGGATGATGCAAGAATTGTAAGGATCAATAAATTCCGTCTGGAAGTTATACCAAAAGGGCACTTAAGTTTAATTCATAATATTGATAAACCAGGCTCCATAGGTTCAATTGGAGTTACTCTGGGAAAACACGACATCAATATTTCCCGCATGATGGTGGGCATGGAGGATGACGGGGATAAAAATATTATTTTCCTGAAAACGGATTCACCCGTACCATCGAAAGTGGTGAAGGAGATCGAAGATCTGGATCTTGTCGTCAATATGACAACCTTTGAACTATAGGTATGATATCAACAGATCCACAGGGTTTACTCAAAGGTGCATTGCGGATCTGTTGATTTAAATATGAATCTTGTTATTTTATATCCCTCAGATTTTATCGACCCTGTTCATGTAAGGCTCAATGACAGACGGTTTAAGCATTTAGTTTCCGTCAACAAGGTTAAGGAAAATGACCGGATTACCTGTGGCCTTTTAAACGGCAGGACAGGTACCGGCCTGATTAAAAAAATTTCACTTGATTTTATCAAGATGGAAATTTGCCTTGAACATGATCCTCCAGATTCCTTGCCCCTGACACTTGTATTAGCCCTTCCAAGACCTAAAATGCTCAAGCGGATCATTGAGAGTGTAACCGCTTTAGGAGTTAAAAACATTTATCTGATCAATTCCTGGCGGGTAGAAAAAAGCTTCTGGCAAAGTCCTCTGCTGGATCACGATCAACTTGAAAAGCACATGATCCTGGGATTGGAGCAAGCTAAGGATACGGTATTACCAAAAATTTTTCAAAAACGATTTTTTACCCGGTTTGTAAAGCAGGAATTGCCGTTGATTGCAAAGAACAGCCAGTGCATTACAGCTCATCCAAAAGCTTCAAGTATTTGTCCTTCTGGTGTTAATAAAGAGATCACTCTTGTGATAGGCCCTGAAGGCGGATTTATAGATATTGAAATTGACACTTTAAACCAATATGGTTTTCCTTCCTATCACATTGGATCAAGAATTTTAAGGGTCGAAACTGCGGTTACTTATTTAATTTCACGATTGTATTCATAAAAGGCAATTTCCATGAAAAATAAAAAGAACATTGATAAAGAACGGCAGATGTCCTATGACAGCCTGCCTCCGAGTGTTAAAGACAGCTTGACTGAAGAAGAAAAACAGCTTTTCCTGAATGCAGAAGAATGGCCGGAATCTTTGTTTGAAAAACTGGAAGAATTTATCATAAAAGAATAGGCTATTCTTCAGCACTCCTGTCTTTTTTGTCTTCAAGGTCTTCCCATCTTTTATATAGATCCTGGGCCTTTTCCTGTGAAAGTTTGAGCAGGGAACAATATTTTTTCATTTTTTCAGGGTTCCGGATAATTTCAGGCTCTTGAATTTTATCGGATAATAATTGTACTTCAGCTTCTGCATCAACAATTTTTTCTTCGATATGTTCCAACTCATATTTATCTTTATAGGAAAACGTTTTGGAAGGCTGTTTTTTGCTATTGGTTAATTTTTTGATTTTTTTTGATTTTTCACCTAAAGTTTTGCGAAAGTTCATTATTTGATTAAAATCTTTAAAAAATCTGGCTTCTGCTTTGGGATCAAGATATAAAATTTTGTGACAGACCTTGTCCATAAGGTAACGGTCATGGGAAACTATTATAACAGCACCGGCAAATTGCTGTATACTGTCCTCAAGGACTTCCAGGGAAAGAATGTCAAGATCATTTGTGGGCTCATCTAAAAGAAGCAGATCACAAGGGGTCAACATGATATTTGCAAGAATGATCCTTGCCTTTTCTCCACCTGAAAGGCTTTTTACGGGCATCTCCAGCTGATCCGGCATAAATAAAAACCGTTTTGCCCAGGTAACAATATGAATGGATCGATCATTATAATTGACACTGTCACCACCACCAGGATTAAGGGCTTCTTTTAATGTCAAAACAGGATTTAGCCTTGAACGCTTTTGATCAAATATAGATACTTTTAAATTTTCAGCCCATTGGACCTTGCCTTTGTCAGGCAGGGTTTTTTTTTCAAGAATGGATAAAAGCGTAGACTTGCCGCTGCCATTTTCTCCAACAATTCCAAGGCAAAATCCAGGACCGATTTCAAAACTAATATCAGAGAATAATGATTTTCCTGCCATACTTTTTTTAAGATTATAGGCTCGCAGCAATTTTTTGGTCTGCCTGCCCGTGCCCTGAAAATCAATATCCATCGTGGCAGTGTTTTTATTGCGGTCCTTTAAGGCATACAATTCCATCTTTAAGTTTTGGGCCTGTTCAATTCGATATTTTGCTTTTGTGCTTCGGGCTTTGGGGCCTTGCTTAAGCCACTCATCTTCTCTTCTCATTTTACTTGATAAAGAGGCCTGTTTTGTTTGCTGTGCCTTTAAAAACTTATGCCTTTCTTTTTCAAATTTTTTATACTGGCCCTGGATTTTAAAATATCCGGATGGATAATATTTTCCGATTTCCATTACATTGGAGCAAATGTTTTCTATAAAGGCACGGTCATGACTGACAACGATAAATGAAAATCCAGCAGTTTTTAAAATTTCTTCAAGCCATAAGATTCCATTAATATCAAGATGATTGGTAGGCTCGTCAAGTAAAAGAACATCCGGCTGGCGGCAGAGTGCCCTGGTAATGGCAAGTTTTTTCGTCCATCCGCCGGATAGTTTATTTGATATTATATCTGTATCTGTAAACCCGCCTTTTCCCAGTAAAGTCTGAACAATTTTATGCCGCTGTTTGTCATCAAAGGGGCTGTCCTTTATACTATTATATAAAATTTGTTCCACTGTTTGATCAGGTTCCAGCCGGTCTTCCTGGGAAAGATAAATCACTCTTAACCCTGATTTGGTAATCAGGTCTCCTGTATCAGGCTGGGTAATATTTGCAATGAGCTTTAGAAAAGTGGATTTTCCTGAGCCGTTCATTCCAATAAGCCCCATTTGCTCATTTAATTTAAAATCAATGGAAAGATCATGAAAAAGTGTATCATCGCCATAGGTTTTTGAAATATTTTTTAAACTGAAAATAAAACTCATAAGGGCTTTTCTTTATTATCGTTTTGACCATTAATCTGCCTGTATACCCTGATCATTTTAATGGGAAAACTGATTATCAAAGTTAAGCTGATTAATATAACAAAGCTTGCTGAAAAAAAACTCATAATAAAACTGAACGGATCATTCAAAGAATAAGACCCTGTCATCAGGTCAACTCCAAAAATCAGAAAAAAGCCTGACAAAAGGGTCATAATAATCTGGAACAGCCACCACGTATATTTCATTAAACAAATTTTCCTTTTTAAAAATGTATAGGGTCCAGTCAAAAATTGGTAATTAATTTTTGACTGGAACAATAGGGATTTAAAAACAGGGCAAGTCTACAGTGTCGCCATTAAAAAATCAAATCCATTTATAAATCCAACTCGGTGAACTCTCTCTTTTACAGACACCATATAATGAAATCTAAATTTGCAGTTCGATAAAGTTTTAATTATTGTATTAAAAATTTCAATAAAAAAAGGCAGAGTCAACTTGAAGACCCTGCCTTAGTGGTTTGATTTAATAAGATGTTATTGTTTTTTTCTGCTAACTCCTGCGAGACCGAGAAGACCAAGACCGAAAAGGAGCATTGTGGCAGGTTCTGGGACCGGGTTTGGGCCAGGAAGCGTTCCCCCCCGCTCGGGAGACAAGTGAAATCCTAATCCATAACCCTGGATATCTGATATGAGGGCGTCTATATCGCTTTGTTCAAATTGGCCAAACATGAATTCGAATGCCATTGGAATGTTGCTGGCCAAGCTATTAGTAGTGTCATATCCCAGGACGTCGATGACATAGTCTACGGAATCTTTATAAATTGCTTCTCCCCAGGGAGTGTCTATAGTAGTAAATTCATTATTAGAATAATCTAGATCGACAATTGTTCCTTTTTTCTTATCTTTCTTATCTTTCTTATCTTTCTTATCTTTCTTATCCGCAGTGCCCCCCCCGATGACAAGCTTTTCGCTTCCTGTCATTTTACTAAAGGATCCATCAGAAGTACCATACAGGGCTGCTTCGTCGGCTGTAAATCCGTTTCCCCAAATCATGTTTTTTGCTTCAAGTGGTGCTGCCAGGTATAGGTAAAAGTTACCGCCGCTGCTTTCCCAATACCCGGTTGTCGTTTGGCCCCCTTCAGGGAATTTACTATCTTTACCGTGCCCGTTGTACCAGCCTGATGTAAATGAATTATTATATTCATTAAGGCCCAAAAAACCATCCACTGTGATCGCAAGAACAGATGTCTGTGTAGTTGCTATAAATATCATGATGTAAAATATGATTGTAATGAATGATGTTAAATATTTTTTCATTGTTAAAATCTCCGATAAAAACTCAATTTTAATACTCACGTCAAATTAAAAAGTTATATTTAGTTATTGCATTGATTATGCCAACATATGAATATTTTCTATTTTTATGTGTTAGTATGTGTAATGCCGTACAGAATGGGCCATGCCGGGATTTTTTAAATCATGATCTTTCCAATTATAGTTTACCTTCAAATTATGAAATAAATGTAATAAAATTCTATGAAATTCATTATATAAAATGTTACCTTTTTTACATAATTATTGGAGAAATATAATATTCAGGCAACTGGATATTTTTTTTGTCAACATGGAATATTCTTCAGACCTGCTGTCGGTTAAGATATACAAACATCCATATAATCCCATTGATTTGTATTAACAAAGCATTATACTGTCTTTAATAAAAAGATAAAAAAAGGAGCACGATCATGAGAATCCTTGTAGTTGAAGATGATCTAAAAATTGCGGAATTTGTTTCCAAGGGCCTTAAGTCATCCGGATTTGCAGTAGATCATGCCGCAACAGGAACTCAGGGGCTTGAAATGGCTTTTGCTGCGCCTTATGATACACTGGTGGTGGATATTATGCTGCCTGAACTGGACGGTATTTCCTTAATCAAAAAAATCAGAATGGAAAAGAACAATACGCCTGTGATTATTCTAAGTGCCAGGGATAGGGTGGATGACCGGGTTAAAGGCCTTCACGCCGGTGCTGATGATTACCTTACTAAACCCTTTGCTTTCTCAGAACTTCTTGCAAGAATACAGGCACTGATAAGACGGGTTGGAAATGTTACAGACCCTGTGAATCTAAGCTATGCAGACCTGAATCTTGATATTCTTAAACGCCAGGTAAAAAGGAAAAATCAAATTATTGAACTGCAGCCCCTTGAATTTTCCCTTCTGGAGTATTTGCTGCGCAATAAAGAGAGGGTTGTTTCCAGAACAATGATTATGGAACATGTCTGGGATTATAACTTTGATCCAATGACCAATGTTGTTGAAGCAAGAATATGCCGGCTAAGAGATAAAATAGATAAAGAGTATGAGCCTAAATTGATTCATACCGTTCGAGGTGCAGGGTATGTACTGAAGGAAAAATGAATTTTAAATTATTTAATACAATTGCTTTTAAATTAACACTCTGGTTTACAGGAATATTTACCATCTGTTCAGGCTTTGCCTTTGTCTTATTCTATTTTCTTGCCACTCAGACCATCCTGGGTCAGGTTGACCAGGAACTTATGGATAATGCATCTAAATTTTCTGCTATTATTCGCAGAAACGGCCTTGTGGGTGCAAGGGAGCTTGCTGTGGTGGAAGCCCAGGCTGCCGGAGAAAAAGCTATATTTTTCAGGCTTTTATATCCAACAGGAGAAGTGTTTGCATCTTCTCACATGTCTTATTGGGAAAAGGTTCATGTGAGTAAGGAGGGTTTGCAGACTCTTCTTGTGAAGAAAAACCCCATATTTGAGACCATTCTCATTCCTTCAACCAGACAAAAAGCAAGGATTCTTTACAGTTATGTTGCAAACAATGCCATTTTACAAACAGGAATAGCAATGGATTTTCCTGGTAAATTTTTATTGGCATTTAAAAAAGTTTTTATCTCTGCAATGGGTTTTATCATCATTTTTTCTGCAGTATCTGGCTGGCTTTTGATTAGAAAAACTTTGTCTGGTGTGAAAACCATAACAAAAACAGCACAAAATATTACCGGCAAAAGCCTTGAAGCAAGGGTCACACAAACCGGCAATAAGGATGAGCTTGATCATCTGGCCATTACTTTTAATGCCATGCTGGACAGAATAGAAGAACTTGTAAAAAGTATCAGGGAGATGAGTGACAATATTGCCCATGATTTAAAAACTCCCATTGCACGAATCAGAGGGTTTGCAGAGCTATCGCTTATTCATGAGGAAAATATAGACGACTTTCGCGCCATGGCTGCAAATACCATTGAAGAATCTGATCGTCTTCTGGACATGATCAACACAATGCTGGTAATTTCCAAGGCTGAAGCAGGAGAGGAAGAATTTGAGTTTAAAACAACTAATCTTTCCAAAATGATCAAAGAAGCATGTGATCTGTTTGCCCCTTTGGCAGAAGATAAAAATATTGACTTTGATAAAGTCATTGATGACCAGATATTTATTATTGCAGATACAAAGATGTTTCAAAGGGTAGTTTCCAACCTCTTGGACAATGCAATAAAATACACACCTCAAAACGGACGGATAAATGTTATTGTTCGTCAGGAAAATCATTATATTACCATTAAAATTGAGGATACGGGAATAGGTATAGATAAAAAATATCTTAAAAAAATATTTCAAAGATTTTACAGGGCTGAATCCTCCAGGACAACGGCAGGTACAGGCCTGGGTCTGAGCCTTGCCAGAACCATTGTCCGTCAACACAAGGGGGAAATTCAGGTAACCAGCCATCCTGGCAGAGGCTCTGTTTTTATAATAAGATTACCATATAATAATCCTGGAGTCATTTAACCGTCATATTTATGTATTATTATACAATCAAAGGAAGTTTAATTTGTAATTGTTCAGCCCGTTAAAAAAAGTTATCCCCAAAGCCCTGTCTGATGGATATTTGCAGGAGGTTAAGCGAATAGCCTCGAAACAATTATCCATCAGGCAGGGCGGGTTCAAGCGTAAGAGCTGAATAATTACTTTAATTTTAACATTTATAGGAGGTTGTGATGAGACTGAAATATAAAATAATTTTTACCATTATTATGGTTTGCCTTTTGTCCCTGCCCGTTATGGCAAAAACTAATCAGAACACTACAAGGATGGTACCGGTAAGTTTTGCCGAGCTTGCCAAACAGGTAAGGCCCGGTGTTGTAAATATACAAACACAAAAACTTATCAAAGGAGGAGGAAGAGTTTTTAAGCATTTTTTTGGTCAGCCATTTGGCGGGAACCCAAATCAACTTGATGATTTTTTAGCACCTTTTTTTAATCAAATGCCTAAGGACAGAAAAGAAAGCAGCCTGGGTTCAGGTTTTATTATCAGTGATGAAGGATATATTGTCACCAATAACCACGTGATTAAAGATGCAGATCAAGTTAAGGTTATTTTACATGACAATACCGAATATGAAGCCACAATAATTGGAACAGATCCCATTACTGATCTGGCCCTTATTAAAATTAAGGCAAAGAATCTGGTGCCTTTAAAATTTGGAAGTTCGTCTGAAACCGAAGTTGGATCATGGGTGGTTGCCATCGGCAGCCCCTTTGGCCTTGAACAAACTGTTACTGCCGGGATTGTCAGTGCAAAGGGAAGAATTCTCGGATCCGGGCCATATGACGATTTCATTCAGACTGATGCATCTATTAACCCAGGAAATTCAGGCGGCCCCTTGTTAAACCTTGATGGAGAAGTCATTGGTATTAATACAGCCATTGTTAAGTCAGGTCAGGGCATAGGGTTTGCAATCCCTTCTGATCTTGCAACGGGCATTATTGATCAATTGATAGAACAAAAAACAGTTTCCCGTGGATGGATGGGCGTGGCCATTCAAAATGTTACAAAAGAGCTTGCAAAATATTATGATATCAAAGAAACCAAAGGTGTATATGTTGCAAAGGTGTTTGAGGGAGATCCTGCAGATAAGGCAGGCATTAGAATCGGGGATGTTATCATTTTAATCAATGACAAACAAATTGATTCTTCAAGGGATCTTACCTTAACCATTGGCAGTTCATCAGTCGGTGAAACTGTTAAAGTCAAGTTGATCCGTGACGGTAAAGAAAAAGTGGTAAAGGTTAAACTTGCCAAAAGGCCGGATCAGGATACTGAGACAAAAGAAATAATTGATGGATATGATCCTTTAGGATTCAGGCTAAAACAGATGGATTCAGATATAGCAAAAAAGCTTGGTTTTCCTGAAGATATCAGAGGTCTTGTTGTCATTGATATAGAATCCGGCAGCCAGGCCTCAAAAACAGATGTGCGGCAGGGAGATCTTTTAATAGAGGTGAACCGCCATAAAATGACCACGATTGAAGGTTATGGGAAGTATCTGGACCAGACTAATAAAGGTGGAGTGCTTCAACTTCTTTTTAGAAGAGGTAACAGCCATGTATTTGTTGTGAGTTTTGAAAAACCATAATTATTGATTCTTTTTTATGGATGGTGGAGCTGAGGGGGATCGAACCCCTGACCTTACGGCTGCCAGCCGTACGCTCTCCCAGCTGAGCTACAGCCCCACGGTAAAAGCACTACTTAAATAATAGATTGAACCTGATGTGTCAACAAAAAATTGTGTATAAATCCATTAAAGTCATGATTTGAACGAATAAACATTGACACATGGTTTTATGAAAAGATATTATATTACTTTTGTTTAATTAAATATTTTTATATTTTACAGGAGTTAAGGAGAAAGTGATGCTGCGTTACTTGCGTGAAAATACCGGAAACTGGATCATTAAAATATTTCTTGGGATTATTGTCGTTGTATTTGTGTTTCTCGGTGTGGGATCATTTGGATCTAAGAGAAATGATTCTATTGCAACCATAAATGATGAATCAATTACCATAAAGGAATATCAGCAGGCTTATAAAACCATTGTTGATCAGATGCGGGCAAGATTTGGAAAAAATTTGAATGATGATATTTTGAAAATGTTTAATGTAAAGCAACAGGCGCTGGATTCATTAATCGAACAAAAACTGGTTTTAGCGCAAGCTGATAAACTGGAAATCAATGTTTCTGAAAATGAACTTCAAGAAAGTCTGCTATCCATTAAAGCCTTTCAAAAAGATGGCAGGTTTGATTTGGATCAGTATAAAAAGGTTTTAAGCTTGAATTCTTTAAATCCTGAAATTTTTGAATACAACCAGCTCAATGCAATAAGACAGCAAAAAGTTAAAGACATTGTATTTAGTACTGTTAATATATCAGATTTTGAAGCAAGGGACTGGTATGTATACAATAATACAGAAACAGCAGTAGATTACATGCTGTTTGACCCAAGTGGCTATTCTGATATTCTTCCTGATGAAGAGCAGATCAAAGCGTTTTATGATGAAAATAAAGAAAACTATAAATCTGAACTCAGAGTTAAATCAGTATATTTAAAATTTTCACCAGAAGATTACAAAGATAAAATAAAGGTCACTGATGCAAATATCAAAGATTTTTACGAACAAAATCCGGAACAATTTAAAACACCTCAAAAAGTTGAAGCAAGGCATATATTAATTAAAGTTGCAGAAGATGCAGAAGAAGAAAAAGTTAATGAAGCCCAAAAAAGAGCACAGGATATTTTTGATATGGCTTCAAAAGGTCAGGATTTTGAACTGCTTGCTAAAGAATATTCAGAAGGCCCTTCAAAGGATAAAGGAGGATATCTGGGTATATTTGAAAAGCAAAGCATGGTGAAACCTTTTGCAGATAAGGCGTTTTCCATGAAAGAAGGTGAAATAAGTAATCCGGTAAGAACAATTTTTGGCTGGCACATTATCAAACTTATGGCTAAATTTGATGCTTCTGTCCAGACGATGGCCATGGCATCAGAAACTATAAAAAAGGAACTAGAACAGCAGGAAATGCAGAATATGGCCTATTATAAGGCAGGCGAAGCATTTGATGCAGTGATTGATGGGGATGATTTTGAACAGGTAGCCCTTATTGCCAACAAAAAACTTGTTTCAACCAAAGATTTTGACATAAATGGCAACGGGCTTGAAATTGAAGATAATAAAGGTTTTGCAAATGAGGCTTTCAGCCTTACTCTGGATACTATAAGTGATGTAAAAGAAATTGGAGACTCATATTATCTCATCAAGGTTGTCAAAAAGATTGACCCTGAATTTCAGAACCTTGATCTTGTTTCCGAGAAGGTCTTAAAGGATCTTACACTAACACTTCAAGTAAAACAGGCAAAAGAAGATGCCCAATTGATTATAGATAAAATCAGTGATGGAAAAACATTGGAACAGCTGGCCAGGGACCACGAGTTAAGCCTTAAATCCACAAAATTTTTCAAAAGAAATACCAAAGTTGAAGAAGTTGGGAATTCTCCTGAATTTATCAAGGCAAGTTTTTCATTAAATAAAACAAATAAAATTCATCCTGAAATAATTGAAGTATCATCAAAGTATTATATTCTCGGATTTAAAGAAAAAAAATCTCCTGAAGAAGATGAAATTTTAGAAAATATAAAAACTATTAAAAGTGAAATCAGTGCAAGTAAGCAGTCTCAATACTATCAAGCATGGATCAACGAATTGAAAAATAACAGTAAAATCAATTTTGATCCTGAAATCTTAAATTAAGATCCATATGATTTATCGGAGCATTGCATTTAAGGCTTCAATTCTATGGGTTTTACTCATATTTTCCTGTGCTGTTCCCCAGCACAGGATTTTTGTTTTTGATCAAGGGGTTCAAACCGATCCCGGTATTGTTTATGGTGTTCTGCCCAATGGATTTCAATATATTCTTAAACAAAATTCTACACCAAAGGATCGTGCTAACATTCATTTGAATATTTTTGCAGGCTCAATGCATGAGACAGATGAACAGCAGGGTATTGCGCACTTTCTGGAGCATTTGCTGTTTAACGGCTCAGAACATTTTAAACCCGGAGAATTAATAGAATACTTTCAATCCATTGGCATGGATTTCGGCTCAGATGCCAACGCCCGCACCTCTTTTTTTGAAACTGTTTATGATCTGTCTTTACCAAAAGCAGATTATCAACATATGGATGAAGCTTTTGTCGTAATCCAGGATTATGCAAAGGGAGCACTTCTTCTGGAATCAGAAGTTGAGCGTGAACGAGGAATTATTTTAGCTGAGAAAAGACAGAGAGATTCAGTCTCCTACAGGACTTTTAAGAAATCACTGCAATTTGAACTTCCGGATTCTATATTTAATCAAAGATTTCCAATCGGGATTGATCCTGTCATTAAAAATGCTGATAGAGATTTATTAAAAGCATATTATGATAAGTGGTACAGGCCGGATAATATGGCCCTGATTGTTGTTGGCGACTTTGATGTCAAAAAAGTTCAGTCCATGATCATCAAAAGGTTTTCCAAGCTGAAACCACGGGCAGAATTTATAAAGCCGATATTAAAGACCCAATGGAAGGAACATAAGGGAATAGAGTCTTTTTATCATTATGAACCAGAAACCGGCAGTACGGACATTTCAATAGAGACCATTTCCTGGCTGCCTTTTGAAACACAAACCGAGGATGTGCTAAAGCAAAAAATTTTAACATATATTGCCAATGCAATGTTACAAAATCGGTTGTCCGGAATGGTCAGCAGGCAAACCGCTGATTTTTCAGATTCCACTGTTTTTTCCGGATCATTTTTGCATCATATTTCAACTTCCTCTATCAGTGCAAGGTGTGAGCCGGATAAGTGGGAAGAAAGCCTTGTTCAGATTGAAAAAGTTCTGAGACAAGGACTTTCATATGGGTTCACCAAAAAGGAATTGGATAGAGTTAAAGCAAATTTTATTTCTTCACTTGAACTGCAGGTTAATCAGGCAGGTACACAAAAAACTCATTATCTGTCCAGATCTATTTTAAATGCAGTCAATGGGAAAAATCTGTTTTTATCTCCTCAGCAAAAAAAAGATCTTTTAAACCCCTTTGTTAAATCTATTTCACTTAAAGATGCCCACCAGGCAATAAAAAAAGCATGGTCAAAAGAACATAGACTGATACTTGTGACAGGCAATGCTAAAATTAATACCCAAAATCCCGAATTAACCATCCTTGAAGTCTATAAAAAAAGCAATATTGAAAAGACAGGTAAATATAAAGGATTTGAATCCGGCAGTTTCCCTTATCTTGAACTGCCATCCTTTAAATTTGGAATTAAGTCAAAACAAGAGAATGTTAAAAATCTTGGTATTACATCAATTAAATTTGATAATAATATTCGATTAAATTTAAAAAAAACAGATTATAAGCAAAATGAATTTTTATTTAAGGTTTGTTTTGGAGACGGCAAAAAATCCGAGCCTTTATTTAAGCCTGGTTTAGCCATTCTAACAGAAGATGTTTTAAAGGCCGGCGGGCTTGGAAATCTTGATAATGATCAATTGGAAGAAGCTCTTGCCGGCAATAAGGTCAGTATCAAATTCCAAGTAAACGACAATTATTTTGCTTTATCCGGTTCTGGTGATCCAAAGGAAGCAGAGCTTATCTTTCAGCTCATCTATCATTATTTGAAAGATCCAGGATACAGGGTTGAAGCGCTGAATCATACAAAAACGCTTTATAAACAGCAATATGACCGCCTTATGCGAACGCCTGAAGGTATCATGCAGATTAAAGGGGATTTTTTTCTTGCCGGCAATGATACCCGATTCGGTTTACCTCATCCAGATACAATAAATGGATATACCCTTAAAGACATTAAAAACTGGGTGACCCCATATTTTAAAAATTCACCTGTTGAAGTATCCATTATTGGGGACATTGATGAAAAGACTATCATTGGTCTGGCTTCAAAATATATGGGAGTGTTGGAAAAAAAAGAAGAATTTTCCAAGAAATTCATTTCCGCCGGGAAAATAATTTTTCCAAAAGGAGAACAGCTTGAACTCAAACTGAAAACTAAGATTGATTCAGGCGTTGTCAGGATTGCCTTTTTAACAGATGATTTTTGGGATATAAAGAAAACACGTCTACTGTCTGTTTTGTCCAGAGTTTTTTCCGAAAGGCTGAGAATTGTTATTAGAGAAAATTTAGGACTAAGTTATTCTTCTTATGCATATAATGATCCCTCAAGTATTTATAAAAATTATGGGGTAATGCATGTGGTTGCCAACATAAAACCTGCAAACCATTCAATTGTTTACGATAAAATTAAAGATATTGTTGATTCGATTATAACGGATGGTATCACAGAAAAAGAAACAGATTTTGCATTAAAGCCGGTTCTGAATCATTTAAAACTTATTCGAAAGACCAATAGCTATTGGTTAAATTCTGTTATGTCAAATGCTTCAACCTACCCGGAAAAATTTGACTGGGCCAATACAATAATGGATGATTACCAAACTATTACCCATAAAGATTTGATATTGTTTGCAAAAAAATATTTAAATATTGATGATAGTGCGTTGATACTTATAAAGCCGGGAAATCTTAAAGATTAAGAAAGGTAGAAACCTTCTGGCCAATATTAAGATGGGTAAAAAAAAATGAATTTAATTTGTTTCCTCAGAAGGATTTTCTATATGTTCAGAAACATTATTCCGAAGGTAATAATCAAGATCAAAAAGCTGTTTAAAGCTTAAGTCGGTAAATTGTACTTTTCTTTCTCTAACCTTCATTGCGCTGAATGAGGGAGCATTGGTGACTTCCTCATCTGAAATTGTTTTAAATGGGAGATCACCCACATAAAATCCCATACTGCTTAAAAAAATTGATTCTTCCGAATCGTTTTTGTTTTCAATGTTATCATTTTTTATGTCACCATTGTTTGTATCAATATATTTAAATGCGAGTCCGCCCATGCTGATATCAATTATCTGCCCTAATTTGTGAGATTTGGGACTAATGGCAGCGTAGGCTCCGTCAGCAGCTTTATACCTTTTGCTTTTTCGTCTTTCAACAGTTCTTTTTCTACCTACCATGATATATTCCCTTTATTTGCTTTCGTTAATTCAAATCGTTTTTCTGCTTGTTTATACTTATTTATAAAGTATGCACAAAATATGCCATTTGAAAAATTCAATTTGTAATGTTTACCGCTCATTAATCAAAGTCTTAATATATCGCTCAAAGAAAAGCAATAGGCCCAAATATATTTTTTAAATTTTATAAAATTTTATCAATGCCAAGGTAAAGAATGATAAATCTCTGCAGAATTTTAAAGAATAATGGTAAAACTAGTTATAAAAATAGAATTTTTTTCCCTAAAGTATTACATTTTTTCCTCAAATTGTTTTAACGCCCTGTTTTTTCTAACATTATTCGGAGTAAAAATCCTGCCGCTTATGGCAAGATATACACCATGAGGTAATGTCTGAACTGCAGCGACAGCTGAGCCTAAATTAAAAATTGCATCACTGGATTTAAATTTAGCCGGTTCCATGGCACCGGTAAGAACTACTACTTTGTTTGTCAGAGAACTCAGTACTTTTGCAGTTTCAATCATGGTGTCAGTACCATGGGTAATGATTATCTTTTCATAAGGGGTTCTTGCTACAGCCTTATGGATGATGGATCTATCTTTATCAGTCATATCGAGAGAATCTTTTTTCAATAAAGATGCGATATCATACCTGAAATTCACCCTCGCATCCTTTAAAATATCAGAGATATTGGATTCTCCTATTTCATATCTGCTTAGGGCATCAAAGTATACTTTATCAATGGTTCCACCTACGGCAAAAAATTTAATTTTCATAGTCGCTCTCTTTTTTCGCTATTTTTGCTCAACTTATTTCATTTGAGGTCCTAAAAAAAACTTCATGGTTGAAATGCAGATATCATAATTAAAACCCCGGTATCGTAAAAAGTTCATCATTTTTTTTTTAAACGAGCCTGGATCAAGATTCTGCCATATTTTTATTTTTGTTTCTGCCGCCTTTAAAGCCAGATCCTGATCATCATATACCTCTAAAAGAGTCTCAATCTGGTAGGAGTTAATTCCTTTTTTTTCAAGCTCATATTGAAGGGCAAATTTTGATTTGGGTTTTGTTTTTATTCTGGTTTCTATAAACAGCCTTGCAAACTCTTTATCGTTCAAGTAATTTTTATCCAGTAAAATTGCAATTATTTTTTTTTCAATATCCTCACTAAAGCCTTTGTTTTTTAAATATTTTTGCATTTCCTGAATTGTTCTGGGCTGATAGGATAAATAGGCAACAGCAAGATTTAAAGCACTTGTGATTGTTTTACTCACCATAAATTTTATCCCATAATTTGACAGGTGTTTTTAAAATATCGGACATCATCGTTATAAGTCCTTCACCAACTGCAGAAGGATGCAGAGGAACAACGATTGGATCAAAAAGTGTTCCTGTTGCTTTTACCGGAACAGATACAAGCCGCCCGTTCAGGATTGTATTTAAAATAGGAATTTTTTCTATAATCAAATCAATTGTTTTAAAAGGTGCAACCAGGCAAGTCAGATCCAATGTGTCTTTAACAGGGTCAATCCAGCCGCTGAATATCAGCGTCATGTCCTGACCATCAATTATTGCCTTGGTAAGATAAATTATACTATCCTTGATATCGGCTTCAAGTGAAATTTTAGCATAAGCAAATCCATTTTGCCTTATATCCGGAATTTTCCCTTTAAAAATTTTTGAAATATTTAATACCGATAGAATTCTTGAAAGAAGTGTTAGTTTATATATCCGCCCTTTTTCAGCATTCAATATGAGGTCACCGTTTAATTTATTTAAATATTCTTTTTTAATGTTATTAGATTTAATATGACCACTTAAAGAATATTGTCCGTCCATAAAATTATGTTTTTTTAAAAGACAGGTGAATAGATCCTGAATATTGTCTTTAAAATCTGTTTTAAAAGGAATATCAGCGTACAGGCTGTCTTTTTTAAAATTGATATTACCGCTTAATTCCAGATCACATAAAAAAGCTTTGTCCAATTTTATATGGGAAGGGTTGTCTGATAAAAATAATTGAGAGTCAATATTAGTAAAAGTGAATTTTTTAATTTTAAGTTGATCTACCTTGAAATAAATAATCTTATCCTTTAATAACCGATTATCAAATGAGGCAGTTGGAGGTTGAGAAAAAAAAGAATTCAGGTCCATGGTTTTGGTTATGATATTTAAATTGGAGTCATTATCAGTATGTATTAATATGGATTGTCCTTTGGTAATATCATTAATTTTTTTTGCCCAGAAACTGTCCTGAGTAATCACTTTTTCTAATGAAATCGTATTTAACATTCCCTGAAAATCAAACAAGAGTTTATCTTTGCTGTGATTGAATGATATAGAGGCATCTGAAATTGTTTCATCTAAAATTTTTATTGTACTTAAAGCAAAGGATGCAGGTGTTTTACCTTGTAGATTAATATGGACTTTTGGCCCGCTGGGAAATTTTAACTCTGTTTTTAAAAAAGAAGCTGCAGTCCCAAGTTGAAAATAGCCATTTTCCATATCAAATGGAACCAAAATACTATCCAGGTGTTTTTTCGCGATTAATTGTCCTATCCATGAAAGATGGCTAATTTTGGCTTGGATATTTTTCAAATAAAAAAGATCCCTGGAAAGATGGTATTGGCAGGACAGGTCTTCTATTTGTTTCTGATTTTCCCGGGTTGTAATATTTATTCGATGGCTTTTGCCGGTTAATTCATATTCCCATAGTTCTGGTTTTAATACAGGGCCGGAAAGGCTAATCGAGTCTATATTGACTTTACCATTCCCCATTTTAACAGGTGATATTATTTTTCTGGTCTTTTCATAAGAATTCAACCAGGGTATTGATGTTGCAAGATCAATAAGCCCGGAACCCGATTGGATCTTAATCCATGCATCATTCTCAAAATTAACAAGCATATTAGAATCATAAATTTTATTACCATTAATATCGGCATGAAGATGTTTAAGAAACACATGGTCGGTTTCATAATGAAAATTTACATTTCCAATGGAAATTTTACCGGGAATACGATCATAATAGCCCCTAGCAGAAAAATTTTCTGCATTAATTTTAACCCCAAGTAAAGTGCTGTCTGGTTCCATTAAAAGTGTTAATGCAGCTTTTGATTGTCCTTCTACATTATGGACAAGAGATAATTCTTGTGCCAGAAGTGTTTCAGGTAAAAGGCTTATCAAAGTCTCTGGTAAAAGGGAAAGGTCAAGATCAAGTGAAAATTCACCTTGAAACGGAACGTTTTTATAGTTTAGAAGATCAATGGAAAGACTTGCTTTCTCAAGTCTTGAATTTTGAATTATTGCTTTTGTAGTCTTTATGTCAAGAATACCATTTCGTATATTTACATTCCCATTAACTTCTGAGGCAGTAATGTCGGTTGCAGGAATGACAACAGATCCATTTTTTATATTTCCCTTTAACCTTAAATGATTTCCTTTAAAAAGGTCTTTAAAATCTTTGCCATGAAAAGATACAGCCACTTTGGGGACAATGCCTTTTCTGACAATTTGGAAAATCTTTGTTACAATTTCATTGTCCTTGAATAGCCTTAAGGACATCTGTCGTGCCGGATCAATATGAATATCGGTTCCAGTAAATCTCAGGCTTGATTTTTTTTTGGTATAGTTATTTTCAAACTGGATACCAACTATTCCTTCAGGGTGATTTAATTTAAATGGGGTTATGACAAGTTTACAGCCTTCTTCTGCAAGTTTAAAAGATGATTTGATAAGGTTTGACCGCAATAATATATTTTTGTTTTTAGAGTAAAGCTTAGGTTTGATAAAGGTGCACCGGCCTTTAATTTCTCCATTTAAATTTATGGTGGTAAAGACTTTTAACTGATCCAGCTCAATGTAATCCAATTCAGGATATTTCTCAAAAACAGTTTTTGATAGTGAGCTTGGTTTGAATTTTATTTTTTTTATAATTGTATTTAAAATTATTTCTTTATTTTTTTTTGACAGATAGACTGACCCATCCATTTGTTTAAAATATTGACTTATTGCATTTTTAAACCTGATTTCTACTGAGGACTGGTGATCCGGTAAAAAAACAAATATTTTTTTTAAGTCCTGGGTAATGTTTGAAAAATAATTATTAAGTGGTGAATTAAAAGACTTTTCCTCTATTGGCATTGGCTTTATTTCAGGTCGATCAATTGTTATTTGATTTACATTTATTTTACCCTGCAAAAGCTGTTTAATATCAAAGTTTAATTTTATAAAATCAATGGTAAGCTTGATTCTTTTGTCGGGATTGAGCACCAACTTATTCACGGATATGCTTGGGTTAGGAAGGATGGCCAGTGATAAATTAGACCCGTTAATATGAGTTCCGGTTTTTTGATAGAGGAAAAAACTGATTTTGTTTTTTATATATGATGTGTTGATGCTCCAGGTAATTAAAAAAGGGGATAATAATATTAATCCTGCAATTAGAGCTATACCATAAAGAAATATTCTTTTAAGTACTGTTTTATTAATAAAACCATTACCCATTACCAGGAAAAACCAAGATCCTTGGATAGATCTATAAAATCAGCCATTACAAGATGGGTTTGATCCAATAAAATTTTTTTAAAATCATCTGTTTTAATATTATCTTGATCTATTTTTTCAATGAGAGGCTTACCAATAGACTTTAAATAATCATTTGCAATATCAATCTCTAATTGTTCATATTGTTTTTTCTTTGATTTCCGGATATCCAAATTCAAAGAGAGCGAAGTCTGCTCATTTAGCATGGATGCCAATTCAATTCTTTTTTTAAGATAGTTTAAACCAGGATCTTTAATTGATCTTTTTTGGTAGGCAATATTTAGTTTTTTATTTACCAGAGAAAGAGGTTTATAGGCAAGATATGATGTCCTGGATATTGTATCCCAGGGCAGGGCTCCATCTAAAGAACTTTCTCCGGTATCTTTAATTTTATAAATGTATGGATATTCTAAATCTGGTAAAATTCCTAAATGTTGAGTGCTGTCACCTGATACACGATAAAATTTTGCACTGGTCAGCTTAAGTTTCCCTGTTCCCAGTGACTGCATTTCCTGTACTGTTCCCTTTCCAAAACTTCTTGTTCCGACAATAACTCCCCTCTGGTAGTCTTTAATCGCACCTGCAAAAATCTCTGAAGCAGATGCGCTCATTCGATTGATTAAAACAATAAGGGGTCCTGAATATTCTATATCTGGATCATCATCATATAATAGGCTGATTCTGTGTTTTGATTTAATCTGTACGACTGGACCGGATTTAAGAAAAAGACCGGTAAGCTGATTAGCCTCTTTTAAGGAACCGCCGCCATTGTCTCTTAAATCAATAATTAATCCGTCAATGTTCTCATTTTTAAGTTCAACCAACAGTTTTTTAACGTCTTTTGTTGTACTTTTATAGTCTTTATCTCCCCTGTAATAGGCATTAAAGTCAATATAAAAATTAGGGATTTCAATAATGCCAAGTTTCAAGGTCTGGTGGTTCTGTTCGATGGTGATAATTTCTTTTTTAGCAGATTGCTCTTCTAATTTAACCCGTTCTCTTTTTATTTGAATAGTTTTGATTGAATTGCTTTTTTTTGCAGGGATGATTTTCAGCCGGACAAATGAATTTTTTGGACCCCTGATAAGTTTGACAACATGATCAATCCGTTGTCCTATTGTGTCTTTGATCTTTCCGTCTATGCCCTGGCCCACACCAATAATTTTATCCCCAGGCATAAGTAAGTTTGATTTGTCGGCAGGCCCTTTGGGAATTAAACGAATGACCTTTGTATATTCATATTCGTTTTGAAGAACAGCACCAATCCCCTCAAGAGATAAACTCATATGAATATCGAAATCCTCGGAAGCTCTGGGAGGGAAAAATTGAGTATGAGGATCAAAACTTGCAGTCACACTGTTCATGAAAATTTCAAAAATATCATTTGAATTTGTTTGAAGCAATCGATTGAGCCGGGTTGAATATATTTTTTCAAGCCTGTCAGTGATCAAATCAGTATCTTGATCATCAAGCATCATGGAAATTATATGATTTTTTAATTCTTTTTTCCAAAGAAAATAAAGTGCCTTCTTATCGTCCTTCCGCTGCCGCAAATCGATTTCAGATATTATGGACTCATTTTTAGTGAAGTCAAAATTTTTTTCCCAGGTTTTTATCAGTGTTAAAATATATTCCAGCCGCTCCTTTGATCGGGTCATATATAAATTAAATATGGTGAAAGCAGTATTAAGACGACCTTTTTTAAGATCATTATCAAACCGAAATTTATATTGGTTTAATTGATCAACATCTCCTGCCGTAAAAAGCTGCTTACCTGGATCAAGCCTTTTTAAATATGTGTCAAGAATTGTTGATGACAGTGAATTACCCAGGTTTTTTTCAAGATAATGATATCGCTCAAGTGCTTTTATAATTTTAATACATTGATAAGAATGCTCTTGTGTAGGGCTTATAGGCTTGACAATATTGGCGTATGCTGATGAAGAATACGAGAAAAAAATGAGCAGTGAGCAAAAATATTTTAATAAATTTGAAATATGAATATACCTAGTTTTTTTCAATATCATGATTTAAATCCTCAGGTGTTTCAAAGCTTAGTCTGCCTATTTTACCGGCCCTAAGTTCACGAATCAATGTTTCAGATGCTTTTTGATAATTTATAATTCCGCCTTTTTTTAAACATCCCCTTGCAGAACCGATTTTTTCTATTAAACTTGTTTCATCCTCTGGGATGGTTTTTAAAAATGGATACCTTTTCATCAATAACTCAGGATATCTTTTAATTAAAAGACCGGCGGTAAAAAATGCAATGTCATTATAGTCAATGGCTGTATCTGATATGGCACCGCTTGCAGCAAGGATATAGGCTTTTTGATCGGATTCTATTACCGGCCATAGTATCCCTGGTGTGTCATAGATATCAATATTGTTTTCTAAACTGGTTCGCTGCTGGTGGCGGGTGATTGCCGGCACATTCCCGGTTTTTGCAATTTTTTTTCCGGCAAGCGTATTTAAAATAGTTGACTTTCCAGTGTTTGGAATACCCACAACCATTACTTTTAATTTTCTGGACCGGTTGCGATTAACTTTGTCTATACAATAATTCAGTGCGCTATATGCCTGGGATTTTTGGGATCCACAAATTGAGATAGCAGGATTCTTCTTTTGCTTTTCAAAATAATGAAGCCACAATTTAGTTTGTTCAGGGTCAGCAAGGTCTGACTTATTTAAAACTTTTAATCTGAATTTGCCTTTGCAAATCTTATTTACAAAGGGGTTTGCACTTGCCTGGGGCAGTCTTGCATCTAAAATCTCTAAAACAACGTCTACTTTAGATATCGCCTTTTTAAGCAGGTTTTCAGTTTCAACCATATGTCCTGGAAACCATTGTATTGTCATTTTTTATTTATTCTCTTTTTAGTTATTATTAATTATTCATGAATTATTGCATATCAGTGCAATTTTTTCAAAGACAAAGGCCTAATACTATTTGATTCTTTCAGCATTCATTGACTTTGATACCTGATTTTGACATGATTCAGTAAATCAATTCTTTAATTTCAGGATATATTTATGCTCTTTAAAACTTTATGGAATACCATCTGTATATTAATTCTTTTATTTTTTACAATCCCCCTGATCTGTGCTGGTACAGAGCCATTGGCCCATCAAAATTTTCAATATGAATTTCCCCCATTAATGAAGAGTATTCAGTTTAAAAAGGATATCCGATTTTGTGGAACTAAAATTCCCATTGAACATCAGGATGTTAAGGAAAGGCTTGAAAAAGAGATGTTATTAGCCTTGTGGAACCGGCCTCAGGTGATCCTCTGGATCAAGCGGGCGGGACGGTTTTTCCCCCATGTGGAAAAAATTTTAAAACAGCATGGTCTGCCGCCCGATTTGAAATATGTTCCTTTGATTGAAAGTGCTTTAAGACCCCATGCCGCTTCCTCAAAAGGTGCAGTTGGATATTGGCAGTTTATAAGATCTACAGGGAGAAATTATGGCCTTAGGATTGATTCTCAAGTGGATGAACGAAGAAATATTTTTAAATCAACCAATGCCGCATGTAAATATTTAAAAACCCTGGAAGAGCAATTTGGATCTTACCTGCTTGCTTTATCTGCATATAATATGGGGGAATATGGTTTGAACCGTGAAATTAAAAGGCAACAAAATAATGATTTTTTTTCGTTGTACCTTCCTTTAGAGACCCAGAGATATGCGTTTAAGCTAATCTGTGCAAAAATAATTTTTGAAAATCAGGAATCATATGGTTTTTATTTGAATAAATCAGATTTATATCCTGTTTTTTCCTTTGATAAAGTTAATTTTAAATCTGATTTTCAAATGCCCATTGCTGTTATAGCAAAGGCTGCGGTTATACCCTTTAAAACGATTAAAGATTACAACCCTGAATTGCGTGGATATAACCTTGAAAAGGGTGATTTAACTATTTTGATACCAAAGGGAAGGGCAAAAAGATTTAAGAAAAATTTTAATTCTCGCTACAAAGATTGGGAAAAAATTTATAAAACAAAATTTCATATTGTTAAAGCCGGAGATAGTCTAAGTAAAATTGCTCAAACATATCAGATGTCTTTTTTGTCATTGTTACAATTAAATAATCTTTCTGTAAAAAGTATGATTCACCCGGGAGACAGGCTTTTGATTGAATGAAAATTAAGAAGAAGTGTCGTCGGTTGAGCTTACGTTTTCTTTTTTAGGTTTTTGTAGTTTTTTAAAACAGACTTTATCATCTCGTATGATTGCGCATAGTTTTGGATTATGTAGTTCTCTGCAGGTTGCGTGATTATAGAGTGGGCATTCAGGGTATTGTTTAGACATTTTAATTCCTTTTTATTTGTTTCCCCAAAGAATTTGTTAACCATACTCTAATTTAAAGAATCTTTCAACCTATTTCCCGGTATGGATGGACCAGGTAAACAGGAAAGCCAACTAGCTTAAAATTATTGTGTTAAAGATTTTTCTTTAATTGTTGCAGGTTTGGATGAATCAATATTTATCTGTGGTTTTGGTTTAGTGTTCTTTGTTGCTTTGTTTGACATCTGGTTAATCTCTTTTTGAAGCCTTGAAATATTTACCTCAAGTTTCTGATTCAATGTGGTGATCAGGCTATCAATGGTATTCAAGCGATTATTTAAACCATTTTCCAATTGAGTCATTTGTTTGTCAACTGCAGATTGAGAAGCACTCTCATTTTCTAAATTTTTATATTTTTTGTCCATGAGACTGAAGTTTTTTCTAAGCTCTCCTAATTCCTGATCACTATCTGGCAGTTCATTTAAGCGGTCATTAAATTCTTGTTTTAAAAGAGCTGTTTCTTCTTTTATTTGCAGGGCAATTTTATCAAATTGAGATGTATTGTTTTTAAAAGTTGAAAGGGTCAGTTTGTTAATCCTTTCAATGGTTTCCATCGTTATTTTATTCTGGTTTGCATTATTGGCAACCTGTTTTTCAAGTTTTTCAAACCGTGTATTAATGGTTTCAGTGTCGACCTTTGAACTTGCTATTTTTACGATTTGCTTTTCAAGAGAGGTAGTCTTTTTGTCAAATTCAGGCAGGTTATTTTCAAGATCAAACCTGTTTCTGGCTATTTTTACATCAAGGGCATTTAATTTATCTTCTAATTGTTGAGAAATCCTGTCGACCTGGCTTTGCTTGGTCACATCAACATCAACAAGTCTTTCTTTCATATCAAGATAACCAAAAATAAGGATGGCACCAATAAGGCATGGAATAATGATGGAAATAATGGTTACCCTGTTGGAAAGTTTATCTATCTTCAAGGTATTGAGTTCTTCGTGATATATTAATGCAGAAACCTGACTTTCCGAATCTTTAAGGTTTTCTTCTCTGGAATCGAAATTTGATATATCAGATCTGAAATCATTTAAATTCATTTTCTATTCCTATTATTTTATTCCCATTCAATGGTTCCGGGAGGCTTTGACGTTATGTCAAAAACAACGCGGTTAATATTTTCAACTTCATTGATTATCCTGTTGGAAATTTTGCCTAAAAGATCGTGTGGCAATTTTGCCCAGTCAGCTGTCATGGCATCATTACTGGTAACGGCTCGTATTGCAATACAATTTGCAAAAGTTCTTTTATCTCCCATAACTCCCACGCTTTTCACAGGCAGGAGCACTGCAAAAGATTGCCATACCTTTCTATAAAGTCCGGCTTTTCTGATTTCTTCAAGCAAAACTGCATCTGCTTCTCTTAAAATTTCAAGTCTAAATTCGGTTATTTCACCCATGATCCTTATGGCAAGTCCAGGCCCTGGAAAGGGTTGACGCCAGATGAGATCATCATTAATACCCAATTCTGTTCCAAGCTTTCTTACTTCATCTTTGAAAAGTAATTGTAATGGTTCAATCAACTTAAGTTTCATTTTTTCCGGCAGACCGCCAACATTGTGATGAGATTTTATAATGGAAGTGGGTCCTCCAAAAGCTGATTTGGATTCAATAATATCAGGATACAATGTTCCCTGACCAAGGAATTGTGCTCCTTTAATTTTACTGGCTTCATCTTCAAATACTTCTATAAAAATATTTCCAATAATTTTGCGTTTTTGTTCAGGATCTGTCACGCCTTTTAAAGCCGTTAAAAATTTGTCTTTTGCATCAACAAATTTAATTGTTAAATCAAGACTTGAGATCAGATTTTTTTCAAGGGTTTCTTTTTCATTTTTTCTTAAAAGACCATTATCGACAAAGATGCAGAGCAGATTTTTTCCAATGGCTTTATGTATAAGCGATGCAGCAACTGATGAATCAACACCGCCGGAAAGCCCCATAATTACTTTTTTATCACCAACTGCGGCCTTGATTTGAGCAACAGCACCATCACAAAAGGATTTCATTGTCCAGTTTTTCTGGCAATTACAGATATCAAATAAAAAATGCCGGATCATTAATGAACCATTTATGGAATGTTCAACTTCAGGATGAAGCTGAAGACCGTAAAATTTTTTTTCATGATTTGCAATAGCTGCAATAGCAGTGTTTTTGGTGGAAGCAGTAATTACAAAATTTTCAGGTAATTCAATGGCAGAGTCCCCATGACTCATCCAGCATTGAAAACCTGTATCCATATCTTTGAATAAAGGTTTGGATTCTTTAATATCAAGACTTGCAAACCCATATTCACGTTTAGTGGCTTTTTTAATTTTTCCGCCCAGGGTATGCACCATATAATGCATCCCATAGCAGATACCAAGGATGGGGATACCAAGATCAAAAAGCTTTTTATCGATGGTCGGGCTGTTTTCTTCATAGATGCTTGACGGTCCTCCGGAAAGAATGATGCCCCTTGGATGAAGGTTTTTTAATTTTTCAAGAGAAATACTTGCAGGTTCTACCTGGCAGTATACATCGTTTTCTCTAACCCTTCTTGCAATAAGCTGATTAAATTGAGAACCAAAATCAATAACAACAATCATGTAATTATTCCTATAATAATAATTTATTAAACTACATTATTTCCTATAATATGGATAAAAAAGCAAGCTGTTTTTATCCGGAGGTTGCCAATTGGCAATTAATATGATTAAAAGAGAATTGAAAATAAAAATAAAATTTTAAAAATAAATTGGGGAGTGTATATGTATCTGGCAAGTGATTTAAGAAAGGGTTTAAAATTTGAAATTGATGGAGAACCCTATGTCATTATAAACTTTGAATTCAAAAAACCCGGAAAAGGGCAATCTTTATATAAGTGCAAATTAAAGAATATGATCACTGGTAATCTTTTTGAAAGAACCTATAGGTCCGGTGATAAGTTTAAAAGAGCAGATCTTGAAGAACAGGAAATGGAATATCTTTATGCGGATAGAGACAATTGCTGTTTTATGAGCACAGCCAATTATGAACAGCATTTTTTGTCAAAAGATCAATTGGGGGATGCAATAGATCTGTTAAAGGACAATACCATCTGTACTATTCTATTATATAACGGCCACCCCATTGGTGTAACATTACCGAATTTTGTAAATTTGGAAGTGATGGAATCAGAACCATGGGCAAAAGGCGATACAGCAACCGGGAGCACAAAACCTGCTATACTTGAAACAGGATTCGAGGTTCAGGTTCCCCCTTTTATTGATCAGGGTCAGATGGTAAAAATTGATACCAGAACCCGGGAATATGTGGAAAGGGTGAATGAATAATTCAACATTTTTGGTAATTATTCAGCTCTTACGCTTGAACCCGCCTTATCTGATGGATATTTGTTTCGATGCTAAACGCTTAACCTCCTGCAAATATCTATCAGACAGGGCTTTGGGATATTTTTTTTAATAGGCTGAACAATTATCATTTTTATTGCTGTTCTTTGAAACTGCAATCTTTGTTTGGGCATTTTAAAGATTTTCCATCCCTTTTGGTTTCTTTTTCAACAAGATAAGCAGAGTTGCAATCAGGACATGATTTATCAACAGGTTTATCCCATGATGCAAACGTACAGTCTGGATAATTTGAGCATCCAAAAAATATTTTACCTCTTTTTGATTTTCTTTCGACAATACTTCCTGAACAATCAGTTTGCGGACACTTAACACCGATATCCTTACCATTTTGTCCACCATTAACAGATTCAGTATGTTTGCAGTCGGGGTATCCGGTGCAGGCCAGAAACAGGCCAAAACGGCCCTCTTTTTGAACCATGGGCTGTCCGCATTTTATACAATCTTTGACTTTGGTATTATCAATGATTTTTTCAACAATTGAAAGGTTGCCCTTTTCATCTCTTAAATAATTGCTGGTAAATGAGCAGTCAGGATATCCGGTACATGCGAGAAAATGTCCATTTTTGCCAATTTTTATATTTAATTGCTTTTTGCAAGACGGACATTTTAAATCTGTGTCCACCCCCACCCCTTTCACACTGACCATATTCTCGCTTGCAGCATCCAGGCTTTGTTTAAAGGTAGCATAAAAATTTGTTAAAAGCTGGACTTCTTCTAAATTGCCGGTTTCAACATCATCAAGATTGGTTTCCAATTGGGCAGTAAAGGAAATATTTAAAATGTTTGGAAAAGATGCAGCCAGCAGATCATTTACAATAAATCCGAGCTCACTTGGAATAAAGTACCGCTTAATAAGATCAACATATCCTTTGTCCCTGATCACTGTTAGAATGGAAGCATAAGTACTTGGTCGACCAATACCGTTTTTTTCAAGTTCCTTAACAAGGGAAGCTTCGGAAAATCGAGGCAGAGGTTTTGTAAAATGTTGTTTAGGATTAATCTTCAAAGTTTTTAAGGCAGTACCGATTTTTGCATCAGGCAGCACTTGAATTTCTTTTTCCTTTGATTCTTGATCCTGGGAATAAAGTTTCATGAATCCTGGAAACCGAACAGTTGAACCACTTACTGAAAAAAGATATTGATCTGTTGCCTGAATTAAAATTGTTTTCTGGTCAATGATAGACTGTGTCATTTGTGATGCAACAAACCGATTCCATATAAGCGTATAAAGATTAAACTGATCAGGACTTAGAAATTTTTTAAGCATTTTAGGTGAATTAAATACTGATGTGGGCCTAATGGCCTCATGGGCATCTTGTACTTTATTCTTATTTTTAAAAAATCGTGGTTTGCTTAATGCAAATTCATTCCCCAGGGTTTTTGAAATAAACTTTTGTGCTTCCTCTGCCGCATCTGATGCAATTCTGGTTGAATCCGTACGCATATAGGTGATCAGTCCTTCAGGTCCTCCTGTGCCAATTTCAATGCCTTCATAAAGTTGCTGTGCAACGATCATGGTTTTTCGTGCGGAAAATTTTAAACGATTGATGGCATCCTGTTGAAGTTTACTTGTAATAAATGGGGGAGCAGGATTTCGTTTGATAGTTTTGCTCTTTATATCATGGATAACAAATTGTGCATTTTCAAGATCTCTTAAAATACCTGAAGCCTGTTTCTGGTTTTCAATTTTTGCCTTTTTATTGTTAATTTTAATTAAAGCTGCATTAAACTGAGGAGGAAACAGTGATAGAAGGTCTGCTGTGATAGTCCAGAATTCTTCAGGAACAAATTTTCGAATTTGCCTTTCCCTGTCACAAATAATTTTAACGGTAACTGATTGAACCCTTCCTGCGCTTAATCCTCTCTGAACTTTTTGCCATAATAAAGGAGATATCTGATAACCTACCAGCCGGTCAAGTTTTCTTCTGGCCTGCTGGGCATCATATTTATGAACATCTGGTTTCAGGGTTTGTTTTAACGCTTCCTGAATACCTTTTTTTGTTAATTCATGGATAAGAACACGATGAAAAACCTTTTCTTTTCCTTTTAGAATATCCATTATATGAAATGCAATGGCTTCACCTTCACGATCAGGGTCAGGAGCAAGGTAAATCTCTTTGGCACCCTTGGCCAGTTTCTTCAAATTTGCAATAATTTTGGCTTTATCTTTTATATTAACATATTTGGCTTTAAATTTTTTTTCAATATCAATACCAAGGGTTTTGACTGGAAGATCCCTTATATGGCCGGCACTTGCACCAATATTAAATTCTTTTCCCACATATTTTTTCAGTGTTTTTATTTTTGTTGGTGACTCTACGATTATGAGAGGCTTTGTCAATGGTTTTCCTCCGAGATAGAATAATAATTACCCTGATGGCGATTGACTTTTCCCTCAAGTTCCAAGTCAAGCAATTGGGATGTGATTTGCGAGCTGTTCATCCCGCTATTTACTATTAACATATCAATATGGACAGGGTAGGGTCCTATAAATTTTAAGATTTCAGGCTCTGCAGTTTTACAGGTTTTATAGTTAGACATTTTTTTATTTTGTAAAGATACGGGTTGATAATTTTTTTTCAAATGAATGAAATGATGAAGCTCATCCATTATATCCATTTCGTTTTCCACAAGTTTTGCTCCTTGTTTTAACAGAGAGTGCGTGCCCTGACTTTTTTTTGATTGTATACTTCCGGGAACTGCAAATACTTCCCTGTTATATTCACCTGCCAGACGGGCAGTGATCAGAGAACCACTCCTTTTAGCGGCTTCAACAACAATACTGCCACATGATAATCCGGCAATGATTCGATTACGAATGGGAAAATTTGATGGAAAAGGTTTTGTATCTAATTTAAATTCGGAAAATACAGTCCCTTTATCTGCTATGTCGTGAAAAAGGTGTTTGTTTTCCCTGGGATAAATTTTATTGAGTCCTGAACCCATAACCGCTATGGTTTTTCCCTGTGCTCTTAATGCCCCTTTATGTGCCCTTGCATCAATTCCCCTTGCCAATCCGCTTACAATCTGGAATCCCTTTTTGGCAAGGTGATATGCAAGATTTTCAGATGTGCTCAACCCGTATGCGGTTGCACTCCTTGAACCTACGATAGATATACAGGGGGCACTATTGTCCAGTTTTCCCAAATAGGTTAAAAAAGGTGGTGGATCATGAATTTGTTTTAACAAGGCAGGATAGGATGAATCAGTTAATGTTACAATTTTGATACCTTTGTCTATAATTTGGTTTAATTCTTTTTTGGCCTTTTCCTGAAATGTATTGTGGTGAATGATGCCGTTTATCATTTTGACAGTAATATTATTAATTTTTTTCAGCTGAGCTTCAGGAGCATTTAAAACCTTTTCAGGGGATTGAAACTGACGAATCAATTTTTTAATCATTGTATTCCCTATAAAAGGAATTTCCCTCAGGATAAACCAGGGTAAATATTTTTCAAAAGAAGTCTGCATTTTAAGAAATGGCCTTACCCAAAATTCCTTATTTCCCCAAAAACTTTTTTGGCATTCAAAGAAAAAGGATGTTTGTAAGGCATAGTTTTATCTTTTCCTGCGGGCTTTTGAAAAAAATTCATAGCACCGCAGGAAACAAGTAAACACAATGATGAAAAAAGAATAATAATTTTAAAAAAAAAATTATTCACTAAAGGCATAAAGTTACCTTTTGTGAGCAAGAAGCACAATCGGGCTGGCCACAAATATGGAGGAATATGTACCAATAATCACACCAATAATCATGGCAAAGGCAAAATTATGAATAATTTCTCCACCCAGAAAATAAAGTGCAAAAAGAACGATCAATGTGGTCAGCGATGTTAAAATTGTCCTTGAAAGGGTTCCATTGATGCTTTTGTTAAATAAAAGCGGCAGTGAATCAGTTTTTTCAGAACCTTTTATATTCTCCCTTAAACGATCAAAGACAATAATGGTATCATTTAATGAGTAGCCGATTATGGTTAAAAGGGCTGCAATAATGGGTAATGAAAAGTCCAGGTCAAGGATCGAAAAAATGCCAATGGTTATCAATACATCGTGCAGCAATGCTACAATAGCTCCCATGGCATATTTGAGACGTAGGGTCCAGAATAATGCCAGTGTTACAGCTAATGCTGCTGTAATAAGTACAGCCATACTTACATTAAATATAGATAGAAAATAAACCGCTGTCATTAGAGAGCCCGCGGTTACACCTGATAAAATCCATTTTAACTCGAATCTGCCTGAAATATATATGGTGATAAACAAAAGAGAATAAAAAATGGCTAAAAGGGCTTTTTCTCTTAAGTCTTTACCTACCTGGGGGCCCACCATTTCCACCCTCCGGATTTCAGGAGCAATACCGGTTGATGCCATGACAGCATCTTTTATTGATTGTGACAAGCCTTTATCAGTCATTGCAAGGTTGCTTGTTCTAATTAAAAATTCATTGTCATGATCCGCTCCAAAATTCTGTACTGAAGCATTATTAAACCCTATATCAGATAAACCTGACCGTATTTTACCAACGGGAACCTGTTCAGAAAACTTGATTTGAATGATGGTTCCGCCAACAAAATCAATGCCATAATTAGGTCCTTTATGAACAATAAGGGACCCTATGCTAAGAAGAATAAAGAGGACCGATAAAATAAATCCGATTTTTTGTTTACCAATAAAGTCTATGTTGATATCAGACTTGATAAGCTGCATTATATATTTCCTTTATATACTTAGTTTTCTGGATGGTTTGTTCTTTAAAACAAAATTAAAAATACCTCTGGACACAATAAGTGACGTAAAAAGACTTGCCATAATACCAAGACACAGGGTAACTGCAAATCCTCTAATGGCTCCTGTACCAAACTGGTATAAAACCAGTGCTGCTATCAAGGTAGTAACGTTTGCATCAAGAATCGTCAGGGCTGCTCTTTCAAATCCTGCATTTACCGATGCTAACGCAGTCTTTCCAGATCTTAATTCTTCCCTGATTCTTTCATAAATAATTACATTGGCATCAACAGCCATTCCTATCGTAAGAATAATACCTGCTATTCCTGGTAGTGTTAAGTTAGCCTGGAAAGCTGCAAGACCTCCGCCTATAAGGATAATATTAATAACCAGGGCCAGATCTGCGATCAAACCGGCATTTTTATAATAGATTACCATGAATAGAATCACAAGAAATCCGCCAACAATCATAGACATTAGGCCTGTACGTATGGAATCTGCTCCCAGGGTTGGTCCTACTGTTCGCTCTTCAATGATTCTGACCGGTGCAGGTAAAGATCCCGCTCTCAGAGCGATGGCAAGATCTTTTGCTTCATCCAGGGTAAAATTGCCGGTAATTCTTGCTTTTCCTCCGGCAATCCTGTCCTGGATAACCGGTGCTGAATAAACCGTTTTGTCAAGTACTATGGCAAGCCTTTTTTGAATATTTTCGCCCGTGATGCGGTCAAAAATTCTGGCACCTTTGCGATTGAACTCAATACCGATCTGTGGTTGTTGAAACTGGTCAAATTCAACTCTTGCATCAGTTAAGAGGCTGCCATCCAGAAGAATTCTTTTTTTAATTAAAAATGGAGTTTTGATGGGCACACTTGAGCCTGCATTATATTTAGTCTGATAGAGTATTTCATCACCCACTGGAGGCGTGCCATTTATGGCTGAATTGACATCAGCATCTTCATCAACAATTTGAAAAGTCAATTGAGCGGTTTTCCCGATAAGGTCTTTGGCTCTTTCAGGGTCTTTAATGCCTGGCAGTTGCAGCAGTATCCTGTTCCCGCCCTGGATTCTGATATCAGGCTCACTCACACCAAATTCATCAATCCTGTTGCGGATTGTTTCAAGTGCCTGCTCTGTGGCCATCTTCTTAAGATTTTCCATCTCTTCTTCCGGCAGGGTCAGTTTGTATGAGACAATATTATTATCCATATGAGGTTTTTGGGTGACAAGATGTTCAAAATTTTTGGAAAGTACAGTCTCAAACCCTGATTTATCATCACCATCTGAAAATTTTGCAAGAATAGAATTGTCATTAAGACGTGAAATACCAAGGTGCTTCACACCTTCTTTTCTAAGCTGTTTTTTAATTTCCTGTATGGTTCTTTCCATTTCAGCTTCTACAGCTTTAATATTTTGAACTTCGAGTACAAGATGCATTCCTCCTCGAAGATCCAGTCCTAAATTAATTTTTTTATGGGGCCAGCAATTAAAAAAGGTTGGAAGCAAAAAAACAACGGCTGCCAAAATAACTCCGATAATTGATACTGACTTAAAGGTAAACGGTTTCAATCTAATTACTCCTAATTGATTTATTTTTTCTTTTTATCTTCTTTCTGGACTGCTTCAGCATCAGAAATTACAGCGGCAACATTTCCACGGGAAATCTTTATTTTTACCTTTTCAGCTATTTCAAGACCAATAGTTGTATCATCAATACTTTGGATTGTACCATAGATACCACCAGAGGTAATGATTCTAACACCTTTTTTTAAATTGGATATCATTTCTCGATGTTCTTTTGCTTTTTTCTGCTGGGGTCGAATCAAAAGAAAATAAAAAATTGCAAATAAAATAATAATGGGTAAAAACCCGGCTATGCCACCAGCCCCGCCTGCGCCACCGGTTTGCCCCATTGCATATGCTGTGCTAATCAAAATAAATCCTCCTTAAATAAAATATAAATTTATATTTTTTTTGTTGGAACCCAGATGGACTTCCCATCAAATTGGATTCGGTCTAGGTTCTCATAATTAATTTCTTGCAGCAGTGAAAAAATCTCATCCATATTGTAAATAATAATTTTACTTAATGGTTCAAGAAGTTCAATATTTGACACTATTTTTCGTTCAATAAAATTGTATATAATAACCATGGTTTCGGAAAATTTTAAAATTTTTCCAACTCCTGAACTCATCCCCCGGTTTATAGGTTCATCTGCATTGGGTGAAATTGTTATTCCCTGGTTTTCATAAAATTCTTTTAAAATATTAAAATGAATATTCCAGATATTATCACCCGGCTGGACCACATAAATTCCGAATTTTATAATTTTCTCAGGCTGGACAGCCCCGGATTCTTCAATTTTTTCTTCAAAAACTTTTCCTTGATTAAAACTTGCCTTTTCTAAAATATCCCTCAAAGGGATCTGGACATCTCCAACCTTAAAGCTCTCATCCGAATTTACAATCATATCAAGGCTTTTATTAAATCCCAATTCCTCTTTACGCGATACCATGAGTTGATTTAATTCTTTATCCTTCTTGAGATTTTTGAAATCAATGTCAGGTAACACAATAATTTTGCCCTGCACTATTTCACCGGTTTTCAAAATTGTTTCTTTGGTAGTGGTTTCAACTTTCTTAACATCGTTTCCAGGGGTAACTACCTGATCTATTTTAGTGATATTTTCATTGCTAAGTGTTTCATTGGTTTCTACAGTTTTAACCGAGCTATTATTTTTATCTGCTTTAACGTTAGGCCTTAGTTTATTCTTTTTAGTTTTTTCTGGTACCATTGTTTTATCGTTTGCTGGCGGCAAATCAGTTTCCTGGGATTTCTTAAAATACAGCGTACCCCCAAAAAGCAACACAACTAAAACCATAGTAACCAGCATTAATATTATTTTATTTCCATCTTTTTTTTGTGGCATATCTTTCCATAATTGTTAAGATTGAAATTGCTTCAGATACACAATAGAATGATTTATGTCAAGAAAGAGCTTCAATTTGGGGCAGATATAATGATTTTACTTTCTCCGGAAATCATTTTTTGATCTCCTTCAATTGTAATTGCAATAGTCCTTTTAGACTCAATTTCAGATAGTTCCTCTCTTTTTTTATTTAACAGATAATTTGCCACATCACTGGGGACGAATCCTGTTGCTTCCTTGACTTCAGGCTTAATAGTTTTCAAGTTTAATTGCCTTAAAAAGGCAAGCCCCTGTGTTTCTACGGATGGAGTTTGACCCCTGCCATTGCAGTTTCGGCAGGTTTCATGACTGCCAAATGTAATGGAATGCCTGATCCTCTGTCGTGACATTTCCAATAAACCGAATGGAGTAATACCACCCACTTTTGTCTTGGCTTTGTCTGATTTTAAATATTTTTTCAGGGTTTTCGTGATCTCAGCTTTATGCCGACGATCCTTCATATCTATAAAGTCAACCACAATCAATCCACCCATATCACGAAGCCTCAATTGTCTTGCTACTTCCTCACAGGCCTCAAGATTTGTATGAAAAGCGGTTTCTTCAATATTTTTCTTTTTAGTGGATTTTCCCGAATTTACATCAATGGAAACCAGGGCTTCTGTTTGTTCAATTACAAGAAAACCTCCAGATTTGAGAGTGACTTCTTTTTTGTAAATAGAAGCAATCTGATCTTCAAGTTGATATTTACTAAATATTGGCTTTTCACCCTTGAACAGTTTGACTATTTTTTGTTGTTTTGGAGCAATTACGCAGATGAAATCTTTTACTTCTTTAAAAATTTCAGGGCTGTCAATCAAAATTTCATTGACATCTGATGTAAAATAATCCCTTAAAGATCTAACAGCAAGGGTTTGTTCTTTATAGAGCAGCGATGGGGCAGTATTTTTAATTGCCTTTTTATCAATGTTTTTCCATACACGCATCAGGTATTTTAAGTCAGCAGTTAACAAGGTCTTTGTGGAATTTTTACCGGCTGTTCGTACTATCATGCCAAATCCAGTGGGAATTTTCATTGTTTTTATAATATTTACAAGCCTTTTTCTTTCGTCTTCGTCACTTATTTTCCGTGACACACCTTTTGTAGAATTTCCCGGCATCAGAACAGATAATCTTCCAGGTAGAGAAATAAAGGTTGTCAGCATGGCTCCTTTTTGACTGATTGGATCTTTGGTCACCTGGACAATAAGTTCCTGGCCTTTTTTTATAAGATGGAACAAAGCTTTTTCACCTTTTTCGACATCTTGAAAATAGTCTTTATGGATTTCATTTTTTTGCAGAAAACCGTTTTTGGGAGCACCATAATCGACAAAGACAGCCTGAAGACTGGGTTCAACTCTTGTGACAATCCCTTTAAATATATTGCCTTGTGTTACTTGTTTGGCAGTTGTTTCTATATGAAATTGTTCGAGTTTAGTATCTTTAATTGCAGCTATTCTGTTTTCATCAGAATCCAGTGCATTGATTAGAATTTTTTTTGTCATTAGGTTGTCTCTTTATTATATATATTAATAATTCGATTAATTTATAAATTTTAAGTAATAAATTGAATGAAGCAAGTCAAATTTTTTATTTGTTCAACAGATGAATACATGATCAAATCTTTAATTTTTGTTTAAGAATGTCAAAATAGGTAAGAATATTTTCAATATATTGAACCGTCTCCCACCCCCTTGCATAACCATGTTTGCTTTGTTCATAGTATTCTGGTTTTGATAACAATGGCAGTACTGTTTTTAAATTTTGCCATCTTTTTTCCTTAAGCCCCATTTTTCGGGCAATGCTTATGGCATCTGTCACATGTCCATATCCTATATTGTAACTGGCTAAACCAAACAGCATCCTTTCATAATCATCTTCGATATACTTGAATTTTTTAACCATTTTATCAAGGTATTTTATTCCTGCTTTAATGCTCTGTGAAGGATTTAACCGGTTTTCAATACCCATTTCTTCTGCTGTAATCTCTGTTATCTGCATCAAACCCCTGACATTTGTAAAGCTTTTTGCGTTTGGATTAAAATGAGATTCCTGGTACACAACTGCAGCAATAAGCTTCCAGTCAAAATCATATTTTTTGGATTCTTCAATAATTATTTTTTTGTACTTTGGCAGTCTGGTTGTTATCCTTAAATGAAATTTTTTCAAATCAAAAGGATCTGAGTCTTCAATATTTGCATAATATTTATCATATATATTTTGCAATATTCCGGTTTCGTTTGCGTACAGGAAAAATTTATTAATCTGTTCCAGCATTTCCAGATCCTCTTTGTTAACGGCCCAGGCAAGAGATTCTTTTTTTTGCAGTGGTATTCCGATCCTGATGTCTGGATAATACCTTTGATTCAAATAAGCCACATTGTCATAAGCAACAGTCAATTTTATTTTCCTGTTATGGACCATATGAATTAGTTCTTGAGTTGGAATGTTATCATGAAGAATATAATTAAAATTTATCCCTGATTTTTTGATTTCTTCGAGCCGTGAATGATATGAAGTCCCACGTCTGACATGTAATGATCTAAAGGTCAAATCTTCAATATTTTTAGGACTGTAAACTAATTTATGGTGTATAATGCGTTGTTGAATATCCATATAGGGAATTGAAAAATTGACCTTTTCAAGTCTTTTTTTTGTAATTGCAAGTCCTGAAGCAATAAAATCACCTTGACCCTGTTCAAGGTAAACAAACATATTGCTCCAGCCCGGGGTAACAATATCAAGATCTACTTTCAAAAAATCAGCAAACTCTTTGGCCAGGTCATACTCAAAACCAGTGGGCTGGCCATTATAATAATAATAGGTATTAATTGAGTTATTTGTGATTAGTCTTAAAACACCTGTTTTTTTGATTTTTTCAAACCGGGTTAGATTAAAACGGAATTCCTTATTATGGATCAATACAGATAAAAAAACAAAAAAAGATAAAATGATAAGAAGATTTATTAAAATAAAATAATTATAATAAATTTTTTTCATTTTTAATCACTCTTTGGTTAAATCGGTACAATTTCCACACGATCAACATTCTGGTACCCCCGGGGAAGTTTTTTCCCTCGATGGCCCCTCATTCCAGTATAATCCTTTTGATTGCCTGGATTCAATTTAAGATAATGTCGGCCTGAATAAATAAAAATATTCGCATTAGGAGGTAATATTTTAATGAAGTTAAGTGTTTCCGGAACCGGTGGTTTCAGTTCTCTTTTTGGTATGGAAATGATTTTATTTCCCTGTCCTTTTTTTAGGTTAGGCAATTGGTTTAATTTAAAGATCAAAAGTCTGCCTTTAGACGTAATTGCGGCAATATAGTCTTTTTCCAGATCAATGACAGCCTCTGGATTTAATAATTCATGATTTTCCTTTAAAGTGACAACTGCTTTGCCATTTTTATAATTGGTCAAAAGATCTTCAAATTTAAGGATAAACCCATATCCTCTGCTCGAGCCGATCAAAAAATGATTATTGTTTTCCCCAGACAGCATAAATTTTATATGGGCATTTGCCTGGATAGACAAATGACCTGTTAAAGGCTCTCCATTACTTCTGGCAGACGGCAGTGTGTGGGAAAAGAGCATATAACTTCGGCCGGTATTGTCCAGAAAAATGATGGGTTTGTCGCTTTTTGTTCTTAAATGTCCCAGAAGAGAATCTCCGGATTTAAATTTTACAGCTTCAGGGTTGATATCATGTCCCTTAGCTGATCGAATCCAACCGTTTTTAGACAAAATGATGGTTACAGGCTGTATATCCATTACATCTGTAACAGAAAACTTTTCTGCTTCTTTTCGTTTTTTTATGGGCGATCGTCTTTTATCCCCATATTTTTTTGCATCAGATTTTATCTCTTCTTTTATATATTTCTTGAATGCTTTTTCTTTGCCTAGGATTCTTTCAAGCTCTTTTTTTTGTGAATTCAAATCTTTTTGTTCAGATTTTATTTTAATTTCTTCTAATTTGGCAAGTTGCCGCAGTCTGATCTCAAGAATGGCAGTTGCCTGCAGTTCGGTTATTGAAAAGGCCTTGATAAGGTCTTTTTTGGGGTGATCCGACCTTCTGATGATTTTAATGACCTCATCCATATTAAGAAAGGCAATAAGAAAGCCTTCTAAAATATGAAGACGCTTTAAAATTTTTTCTAACTTGAAATTTAATTTTTTTCTTACTGTTTCTGCCCTGTATTCGAGCCATTCGGTAAGTATTTCAACTAGATTCTTAACCTGGGGCCTGCCATTAATGCCAATCATATTCATATTAAAAGAATATGATTTTTCAAGATCGGTTGTGGCAAATAAATGGTCGGTTAAGGCATTAAGATCTATCCTGTTGGAGCGTGGAATCACGACAAGCCGTGTGGGGTCTTCATGGTCTGACTCATCCCTTATATCACTGACCATGGGCAATTTTTTTGCTTCCATTTGTGAGGCAATCTGCTCATAAATTTTTTCCGTGGAGGCATGATGGGGGAGAGCTGTGAAAATTATTTCCGAATCTTCGACATGAAATTTAGCCCGCATCTTAATCCTGCCGAGTCCTGTTTTGTAAATATCTTTTATTTCCGAACGGGGTGTGATGATTTCCGCTTCAGTTGGAAAGTCAGGACCCTTGATAAATTTGCAGATTTGATCAAGGCTTGTATTTTCATTATCAATCAGGTGAATTAATGCTTTTGCAACTTCACGCAGATTATGGGGAAGTATATTGGTTGCCATGCCAACGGCAATACCAGCGGATCCATTCAGCAAAATATTAGGAAGTCTTGCAGGTAAAAGCTTTGGTTCGTTTAAGGTCCCATCAAAATTAGGTACCCAGTCCGAGGTTCCCTGATCAACTTCGGAAAGAAAAATATCAGCATATTGTGATAATCTGGATTCTGTATACCGCATGGCAGCGAAAGACTTGGGGTCATTGGGATCACCCCAGTTCCCCTGGCCGTCAACCAGAGGGTATCTTAAAGAAAAAGGCTGTGCTAAAAGAACCATGGCTTCGTAGCAGGCTGTATCTCCATGGGGATGGAATTTGCCAAGTACATCACCCACTGTTCTTGCTGATTTTTTAAACTTGGCTGTAGACGCCAACCCCAATTGGCTCATGGAGTAAACAATTCTTCTTTGTACCGGTTTTAAACCGTCTGCAATATGGGGCAGGGCGCGGTCTAAAATAACATACATTGAATAGTTTAAATACGCTTTCTGGGTAAATTCCTGGAAAGGTATTTGTTCATAATCCTCAATTGCAGATGGAAGCGTTTCTCTCATGACTCAATCTCTTTTATATTGCCATTCGATTCTATCCAGGTTTTTCTATCTTTTGCTCTTTTTTTCCCAAGGAGCATATCCATAATTTCGTAAACTTCTTTTAAAGATTCTTCAGACCCATTAGCTACGGATAATTGTACCAGTCGTCTGGAATCGGGTGAAATGGTTGTTTCTTTTAGCTGGGCAGGATTCATTTCACCCAATCCTTTAAATCTCTGGATATTTATTTTGCCTTGCTTTTTCCGCCGATTTATTTTTTTGATAATATTGGTTTTTTCAGAATCATCCAATGCATAAAAAACTTCTTTCCCCACGTCTATTCTATATAATGGAGGCATTGCAATATAGACATGTCCATTTTTTACAATTTTGAGAAAATGCTTAAAAAACAGGGCGCACATCAATGTAGCAATATGCAGCCCGTCTGAGTCAGCGTCTGCCAGTACACAAATCCTGTTATACCTGAGTTTGGAAATATCATCAGACCCTGGTATTACACCTAAAACCTGGGAAATATCCCTGATTTCTTTGGATTCAATAATGGCAGAAGATTCAAGATCCCAGGTATTTAATATCTTACCACGTAAGGGCATAATAGCTTGAAAACGTCTGTCCCTTGCCTGCTTTGCAGAACCACCGGCAGAATCTCCTTCCACAAAAAACAATTCCCGCCTTGCCTGATCAATACTTGTGCAGTCTGACAATTTAGCTGGAAGTGTGGTGCCGTTTGAGGATCTTTTTTTAGTAATTTTTTTGGCTTTTTTCACTCGATTTTTTGCATTTTCAATAGCAAATGCAGCTAGAGTTTCACCTTCTTCAATGTTTTGGTTCAGCCACAAGCTGAAGGTATCTCTGACTTGAAGGTTTACAAGACTTGCACAATGTCGGGAGGAAAGTCTTTCTTTTGTCTGCCCTGAAAACTGGGCATCGGAAAGTTTGACAGAAAGAATATACCCGATCTTGTCCCAGATGTCCTCCGGCGCAAGATATAAGCCTTTGGGTAAAAGGTTTCTAAACTTGCAAAATTCTCTGACAGATTCCAAAAGCCCTGATCGAAACCCATTGACATGGGTTCCTCCCAATCGTGTGGGAATAAGATTAACATAACTTTCTTCAGGATTAGAGCCGGATTCTATTGTCCAGTTAACAGCCCATAAGATTTTTATTTCATCTCCATGAAGTTCTCCGGCAAAAGGATGAGGGAAAATACATTTTTTATCATTCAAATTTTCATTTAGATAGTCATCCAACCCATGGTCATATTTCCAGGTGTCTTTTCCCCCTGATTCTTCATCATAAAAAGTTGTAATAAGCCCTTTGCAAAGAATGGCCTTTGATTTCAAAGCATTTTTCAAAGCTGTTTTTGAAAATGTAGGTCTGTCAAAATAGGAAATATCAGGATAAAATTGAAGAGATGTTCCGGTTTCTTTCCTTTTAAGTTTTTTTACAATTGATAGATTTTCAGTTTTGATCCCTTTATTAAATCCAATACGATATTCGTGTCCATCTCTTTTGATGAGAATTGTCAAACTGGAAGACAGGGCATTTACAACAGAAACGCCAACACCATGAAGGCCTCCAGAATAACTATAGTCTTTATTGGAAAATTTAGCACCGGCATGAAGTTTTGACATGATCAATTCCACACCCGACACTTTTTCTTTGGGATGGATATCCACAGGCATTCCGCGCCCATTGTCAGAAACTATAATAGATTGGTCCTTTTTTAACACAACATCAATCCGGTTTGCATATCCTGCAATCGCTTCATCCACGCTATTGTCAATAACTTCGAATGCCAGATGATCAGGGCTGGAAGTCTCAGTGTACATCCCTGGCCTTCTTTTGACAGGATCCAGTCCCTTTAAGACTTCAATTGATTCGGCATTATATGTATTGGTTAAGGTTTTGCTTTTAGTGTTGGGTTCAAATAATTTCATAAATTATTCATATAAAAATTAAGTAATTTAAAATATTGTAGATGTCCTTTATCATTTTTTCCTGGGCAAGACTCATGCCTTGTTTTATTTTTCAAAAGACTTTGCAGATTCATGGTTAATCATCAGCAGTTTGATAAAAATCTTCTACGACCTGAATAATGTCTTCGGGGTCATCCAGCAGATGAAACAGATCAAGATCTTTTTCAGAAATCATTTTTTCTTCTAAAAATTTATTTTGCACCCAATGAATCAAACCATCCCAATAGTCTTTGTCCACGAGGATAATCGGCATTTTTCGAATTTTTTGAGTTTGAATCAATGTGATAGTTTCAAACAGTTCATCAAGTGTTCCAAATCCTCCTGGCATTATAATATAAGCCTGGGCATATTTTAAGAACATTACTTTTCGAACAAAAAAATAATTAAATTCAATTTGTGTAGTTGCATAAGGGTTAGGTTTTTGTTCAAAAGGCAGTGAAATATTAAGTCCGATAGATTCTACCCCACCCCGTTTAGCCCCTTTATTGGCAGCCTCCATAATGCCACCGCCTCCACCAGTGATAACTGCGTATCCTTTTTTGGCAAATAATACTGAAAGCTGTTCTGCTTTTTTATAATATGGATGCCCGGGATTCGTCCTTGCAGATCCAAAAATAGATACTGCAGGGCCAAGATTGTGTAATGCGTCAATTCCTTCAACAAATTCTCCCATGATTTTAAATAATCGCCATGACTCGCCGGTTTTAAAATCATTAATAGGATATTTTCCGTTGATTACATTTTTTTCCATGTTGATTATTCCAATAATTTACTTATTATTAGGCATATTGCGTAGATGGAATCTGGTAAAATAGGCCTATATGTGTTATTAAACTCTTTGAACCAAAGGCCTATCACATAAAAATATAATCGTCAATTACAAGCTGGCCTTGCATAGACTATAAACCTGCATATACATTGACATCTTTTATAAAAAGATATAAAAAAAGAAACTTCTTATAGAAAGAATTAAGCTTTAAGGATAGAATAATTATTGCTCGCAAAACATCGGTAAAAAATGAGCTTGGAATGCACGCAAGACCAGCATCCAAAATAGCACAAATTGTCGAATCGGCTTACTCTGACGTTTGGCTTTGTGCAAATTCAACAAAGGTTGATGCTGCAAGTATAATCGACATATTGACTTTGTGTGCTGTGAAAGGAACAAAGATTGTGATTGAAATTGAAAATCAGAAAGATGAGATGATTCTTGATCAGATTTTTGATTTTTTTGAAGCCGGCTTTGGAGAAATATAAAGATGGGTATTTCAAAGGCAGAACAGATAATTCTCAAAGGAATAAGCGGTTCACCAGGCATCTGTATTGGTAAGGCGTATATTGTTGATAGAGAAGGTGTCAATATCACTAAACGGTATCCGGTCAGTGATGCTTTGGTACCCAATGAAATTGACCGTTTTAAACAGGCCGTTTTAAAAGCAAAAAATGATCATGCCAAGGTAATTGATTCCCTTGATAAAGATTTGGGAGAAAATTTAAATATTCTTGAAACACATATGGTGCTTTTTAAAGATAAGATGCTGTATGGTAAGACCATTGAGACCATTTCTAAAGACAAAATCAATGCTGAATGGGCATTGAGAAAAGTTTCAAGAAAAGTAAAAATTATGTTCCAGAAGATTGATGATGTCTATCTGCAGGCAAGAGTTAATGATATTGTTCAGGTATCCGACAAAATAATGTCATATCTTGTCGGAGCCCAGGATATTAAAATTTCAGATATAAATAAACGTGTCATAATTGTTGCTCATGATTTATCGCCTGCCGATGCCAGTCAAATACAACTTGAACGGGTAAAAGGGTTTGTAACTGATCGTGGAGGAAAGGATTCCCATACAAGTATTATTGCAAAAGCATTAAGAATACCTTCTGTTCTAGGGTTAGGCATTGCAACTATTAATATCAAAAGTGATGATTTTTTAATTGTTGACGGTTCTTCGGGAACTTTGATCATCAATCCTGACGAAGATACTCTCTTCAAGTATGAAGAGCGTATGGTAAGATTTGAAGAATATCGAGCCGGTTTAGAAAGAGACAGCCATCTGCCTGCTGTAACAAAAGATGGAATTTCATTAAATCTCATGGCCAATATTGAACTTGTAGAAGAGGTTGTTGCAGCAAAAGATTATGGGGCCATCGGTATAGGCCTTTTCAGAACAGAGTTTTTATATCTTGATTTAAAAAGATTTCCTACTGAAGATGAACTTTTATGTAAGTATAAAGAGCTTGTCGAATTCATGAGCCCGCAGAGTGTTACTATCAGGACGCTCGATATTAATGGAGATAAGGTGAATCCATATCTGACAAGCATTGAAGAAGCCAACCCTTCTTTAGGGCTGCGGGCAGTAAGGTTCTGCCTTGAAAATGAAGATATTTTTATCACACAATTAAAAGCAATTTTCAGGGCAGCAGCATTTGGGAATATTAAACTGCTGATCCCTATGATTTCCTGTGTTGAAGAAATTATTCAAGTCAAACAGGTGATGAACAAAGCCATTCTTGAACTTGAGTATGAAGATAAAATTTTCAATAAAGATATCCCCCTTGGAGTCATGATTGAAGTTCCATCAGCAGTAATGATCGCTGAAAACCTTGCAGAACATGTGGATTTTTTTAGTATTGGAACAAATGATCTGATTCAATATTCCATGGCCATTGACAGGAGCAACAGAATGGTGGCCCATCTCTACCAGGCTCTAAATCCTGCTGTTTTAAAAATGATAAAAATGACCTATGATGCAGCAGAGAAAAAATGTATTGACCTTGTCATGTGTGGTGAAATGGCAGGAGATCCAATGAATATACCTGTTTTGGTTGGTATGGGCTTAACGAATTTTTCAATGAATTCAGCTTCAGTTCCTATTGTTAAAAGATTGATTCGAAATCTTGATACAAAGAAGGCTAAAAATAACGTGGAAAAAATAATGAAGTTAAATTGTGTTCAGGAAATTTTTGATTTTATTCTGGAAGAATATAAAGACATCCTTCCTTTTGGTGAAGTGGATGAATAATAAATGAGTTCTGAATTTATTAAAATAATTGCAACCAATAAAAAAGCCAGGCACAATTATCAAATTGACTCGGAATATGAGGCTGGAATTGTTTTGGTTGGAACGGAAGTTAAATCTATCCGTGAGGGAAGAGTCAGTTTCCAAGATGCATATGCTGATATAAAAAATGGAGAAATGTTCCTGAGGCAACTGCATATTTCTCCATACAAATATGCATATTACAGCAATCACGAAACCCATAGAACAAGAAAATTGTTACTCCATGGATATGAAATTAAAAAACTTTGGAGTAAAATTAAAGAAAGAGGGTATACACTCATCCCCCTGAAAATATATTTTAAGAATAATAAAATAAAAGTATTGATAGGCCTTGGCAGGGGTAAAAAATTATACGATAAAAGACAAAGCATTAAACAAAAAGATATCAAAAGGGATCTTGATCGGGATCGCAAGAAATATTCATAAGGGAAAATGATTCACCAGTTTTGGCAATATGGTGATTCTGTTGATATTGACTTTTTTAGCTTTTAGAACTATTATTAGCTATAACTGATCTTTTAAAATTTGGGGGCGAAATGGCTTCGACGGAGATTTTGAAGTCTATGGTAGCATACCGAGTCTTTTGTCAGCTCGTAAAATTGGCAATGCATAAACATAATCGCAGATGATTATAATTACGCTGTAGCTGCGTAGAGCAGCTTCCGTCCTGCTGATATCCTTCTTGCAGATCTCAGGTCAGGACGTCGACTTTGCAAGACCGCCTTTTAAGGTTGTCTGAACCTTAAAGGTTAAACTTTTCAGACTATATTGTTTCGTATCCATCTCAAAGGAGACTTTGCAATTAATTTTAAATTTTGAGATAAGTATGTAGAAGCCTGGAGTGATCGTTTTCGGACGCGGGTTCAACTCCCGCCGCCTCCACCAAATTATTGCCCGGAAAACTAGTTTTTTCGGGCTTTTTTGTTTTTAAAACACCTCAAAAAATGTTCTGGGTAGGTGTTATAAACTCAAAGAACCTAAAATCAGAAGGAATCTTATAATGTACTCCCCTTTCTTGAAAATTGTTCAAATTTTTTTGTTATCTCTTGTAATTTCACTTTTTTTCTTATTGCCATCCTTTGCATCGGCCGCCTCAGTTTTTTCTGTCGGAAACTCATGGAAATATCAAACCACTCAGGGAACATCCGTCAGCACAATGGAGCAGAAAGTAATCGGGGATACGTGAAGATAGACCTTCACATTGGCCTCCCAGACCAGGAGCAAATGGTTTTAACAGAATTCAAATCGGTTCCATAAATTTTATTTGATGAAAATAAAATTAAGCCAGATAGTGTAAACATAAAATAATTTTTATACATCAAAGCTCAGCTTTTTTAAAAATGCTGTATCCAATTCTTGGATGAGGGCAAACGGAAGCTCACAATGGAAAGTTCACTGTGAGAAAAATTCAATGGTTGTAAATTATCTAAGCATTTATCAAGAACATTACCGTATTTTCAAATAGTTAGTTAGACTAAAAATTTAAATGTGTGTAAACAAACCCAATTTAATGCAAAAAGGCTTTCAACATGAAAGCTGAAAGCCTTGTGATTTATGGTGGGCCGTCAGGGAGTCGAACCCGGGACCTACTGATTAAGAGTCAGTTGCTCTACCAGTTGAGCTAACGGCCCATAAAATTAACCCGGCAAACCTAACAGGCAATTATAAAAATGTCAATAGATTTCTGGATTTTGGAACCATGTTAAAAAGCTGTTGACCCTTTAATTGCAGGTTTGATATATTCAAATGTTTATAAATAATGAAATAATGATTTTTCAATAAAGAAAGGGTAATTTATGTCTATATCAAAATCAGAAAATCTTTTTAGAGAAGCTCAAAATTTAATTCCAGGAGGGGTAAATTCTCCGGTAAGAGCCTGTGGGTCAGTAGGAGGACAGCCAATATTCATTGAAAAGGGAAACTTAAGTAAGATTTATGATGTTGATGGAAACCAATATATTGATTACGTGCTTTCCTGGGGACCTTTAATTTTAGGACACAGGCCTGTCTGTGTTATTGATGCATTGAAAAAAGTTCTTGAAACAGGTACTAGCTTTGGTGCACCAACTGAACTTGAAACAAAACTTGCCGGTCTTATTATTGATATGGTGCCTTCCATGGAAATGGTAAGAATGGTCAATTCCGGAACTGAAGCAACCATGAGTGCGGTTCGGCTTGCCCGGGGATTTACTGGAAGAGATATTATTATCAAGTTTGACGGGTGTTATCATGGCCATGCTGATACGCTTCTTGTTGCGGCAGGATCAGGTATTGCAACTTTGGGTATCCCGGGGAGCCCTGGTGTGCCCAAGTCTGTTATTTCCAATACTGTATCCTTAAGATTCAATGATATTGAAGGGTTTGTAAAGTTTATGGAAGACAAGGGTGACAAGGTTGCAGGCGTCATTATTGAACCTGTTGCAGGCAATATGGGCATGGTACCTCCTGTGGACGGTTTCCTTGAAATATTGCGGGAATATACTTCAAAGTTTGAGGCAGTATTAATATTTGATGAAGTAATGACAGGTTTCAGGGTGGCAAAAGACTCAGCTCAGGGGTTGTTCGGTATAACACCTGATCTATCTTGCTTTGGAAAGGTGATTGGCGGTGGTCTGCCTGTAGGTGCCTATGGTGGACGAAAAGAAATTATGGATCATATCGCTCCTGTTGGCAATGTGTATCAAGCCGGGACACTTTCAGGCAACCCTTTAGCTATGGCAGCGGGTATTGCAACACTGACAGAACTTCAAAAAAAAGGTGTATATGAATCACTTGAAAATAAGACCGAGCGATTGATGAGTGGGTTGCAGAATGCTGCAGATGAGGCTGCAATTGCTTTTAAAACGAGCCATATAGGATCTATGGCTGGATTCTTTTTTACAAGCATTGATGTTTCTAACTTTGA
>Ga0233447_1000316_pt1 | contig 58396 bp, 45 predicted proteins | sample SI_124_October20_3_FD_183014 | JGI IMG/M metagenome (GOLD analysis project Ga0233447, IMG submission 183014) | Seawater microbial communities from Saanich Inlet, British Columbia, Canada - SI_124_October2016_135_MG | ecosystem: Environmental > Aquatic > Marine > Inlet | place: Canada: British...
TGTATCGGTGGTTAAAAGAAGAGGTTTTCACAAAGGAATTGTCGAAGGCAAAACGACAGATGGTACAGTATAGTATTTTGAAACTGCAACGATCCACAAAGGATGCAGTGCAAGCATTGTCCGAAATTTGTAGAGATAAAGATGGTACAGCATCTGCCAGGGTTGCTGCCGCAAGAGAGATATTGGCTACCAGTTTGAAAGCTATCGAAATTGAGGAGCTGGAAGCCAGGATCGAAAAATTAGAACAAAAAATTGAAAAAGAGAGGTGAAAAATGAAACTAAGCAGCAGGGTTAAAAAATTAGAAGACAAAAAAAGTAACAACAGGCCCAGGTGCATTGCTTATGCCGGAAAAATTAATGAGGATGCAGTATGGGCGAAACATCTTGCAGCACACCCGGAGGATCGAGATCAACAGCCCTATTTTTGGGACATAGGTGATGATGGTGTGCTCAAAAACGGGGAAGCTCTCGTGATGTCTGATATGACACATGAGGAGTCCCTGGACTATTTGGATTAAACACTGACAAATTTTGACAGTACTGAACACCTGGACAAATAAAAAACTTGCCCAAGGCCAAACACCCTGGGCAGGTTCAATAAAAAACTGACATACTCACGCAGGACAGTTAAACCCTATTAAACAGATTCATGTGGTCCTGGAAAAAGAAAACTGTCCTAAATATTGAAGAAAACACCATGTTCAGCCTTGTCTTTTTAAGATCCACTTATAGTATCACCTGTCAACATAAACACCGAGGGTACTATGTCTTCTATCGCTGACATGTCCGGGAACTCGGGACACAATAACAACTTCTCCGAACAGTCCTGCCAAAGGTGCTCATCCTCAAATAAAATTTCTTTTACTGTAGCCACGCATCCCACTTTTTGATAACCTATTGGTCTAAAAAATATTCACACTTTTTGTTCCAAAGGGAATTGGTTGGTATATTTCAGATGAGCTCATTTGATGATTATATTATTTTTATAGATGAAAGTGGCGATCACGGATTGGCCTCTATTGATCCAAATTATCCAATTTTTGTATTAGCCTTCTGCCTTGTTGAAAAAAGGATATATGCTGAACAGATCGCACCTGCGATTTTAAAGTTCAAATTTAAACATTTTGGTCATGATCAGGTGATTTTGCATGAGCGTGATATCCGTAAAGCCAAGGGACCTTTTAATTTTTTGCAGAATAAAAATCGAAGAGTTCCATTCTATGATGATTTGAACATCCTGATTGAGGAAAGCAACTTTTTGACAATTGCAGGGGTGATTAAAAAGAATAGGCTTAACAGCAAATACTCTGATCCTGGAAATCCTTATCATATTGCGATGGGATTCGGTTTAGAACGAATTTTTTTACATTTACGGAATCTTGGGTGCCGAACGGGAAGGACTTTCTTTCTCTTTGAAAGTAGGGGTAAAAAAGAGGATAATGATTTGGAACTGGAGTTCCATAGAGTCTGCAAACATAATGCAACGGGACATCAATTACCCTTTGAAATCATTCTGGCTGATAAAAAATGCAATTCTGCTGGACTACAACTTGCTGATTTGATTGCCAGACCCATTGGAAGAAAAATTCTAATGCCTGAACAACAAAACCGAGCTTATGAAATAATAAGGCCAAAGTTTAGAAGTGATCCAGGTGGAGAGATAAAAGGATGGGGTTTAAAAATATACCCCTAAAAAGCAAAAAGCCCCGGTATTCACCGAAGCATATCGCCGACCGAGCATTCCCAGTCCATTTAATAGAATAGTATACATTTGATTTTTGATTGTCAATAATTTAAAAAATTAAATACATCTTGTTGTGTTATTGCTTTCCTAAAGATGTCGCTTCAACAATTTCTTGGAATTGTGATAATATTTCAGGGTAGTTAGTCGAAAGAAAACGCACAATCATCGCATTATTAATAAGCTTTGATAAATGTCCTGTTGATAGGACAAGATTAAGAACATTTTGACCATATGAATCTTTAATGACCATGAAATCTCTTTCAAGCTTTTCGGCTTCCTGTTCCATTCGAGCCATGTCATCACTGGATAATCCTGACATTTTTACAGGCTTTTCTGGCATCACAAGTTGATCTTTTGAAGTTGCTGCAAGCAGGGCTTTCGCATATGGTACTGTAAAAGTGTTTGCCGCTATCATAAGTTCAGCAACTTCAATTTGTCTCATGGGTTTCATCTTTCTTATCTCGCTTATCGCCCTATGGCTAATTTTCCTGTCTTTTAAAAGTTCAACAGTCTCTTGGGTGATCCCATTTAAAAGGTCCCTTTTTACTTTTATATTAGTGATATTTACGTTAAGAGCTTTGGCTATTCGTTCTTCAGAAACCCCTTTTTTGATTGCTTTTAATATCATGAAATGTTCTTGGATTGAAGAAATCCTATTTATCTTGTGGTTGTAAGTAAATCCTTCATCATCAGTTGAAATGAGACATGGAGCTTCTACTTGATTGAGATCCTTCAGAGCCTCCAGCCTTAGGTGCCCATCAAGGAGCAGATATGATCCTGGTTTTTTGTTTTGTGGATAAACAACGAGGTGTTCAATAATACCAACTTCTTGAATGGATGTATAAATTTGACGATATTTTTTGGTTTTTTTAATGCTCGGTTTTATTTTTTTTACTGGTAGAATTTTGTCGATTTTTATTATAGCCCCTTCAGGTCTAAATGCCATAGAAATCATTTTCAGTCACCATCTTTTGAATTTATTTCATCCATCAGATATTTTGGCAAATTATCCAGTTTTTCTGCACGCAATAAATTGGTGTAATTCTCATCTTTAAGTAATTGTTTTAATGCATTTACAATGAATACAAGTCGAGTATCACAAATCCTTGCTTTTTGGGTTAAAAGCTTGTGATGCTCTGTCTCTCTTTTGTATGTCCTTACCAAAGTGTTGGCTGAGTAGTTTCCGATGTTGCCTTTCTTATTACCACCAAATAGTGATTTGCCTTGGGTTCTTCTTTTTTCAATCAGATTTCTAACCTTTAGGAGTTTACGTCCTCTGAGTTTATTACTTTCATATGCTTCCAATAAGGCTTTTTGGGCATTCTCATCTTTAGCAGTAGAGATTTGTACGGCGATACTTATCGGTACCTCCCCTTTTTCAACGGCGGAAATGAGTCTTTCTTCACCGTTTTGGAGAAGATGTAAAATTCCTCGAACTCGCTCAGGAGAGATGTCAGTTTTTTTTGCGATAGTACCACAGCTATAGCCTCTTTTGCTCAACACCTCAAGTTGCTTGGCATATTCTATACTGAGCTGTTTTCTCCGTGCCAGATTCTCAACCAAACTCATTAAAAAGCAATCTTCTTTTGGAATATTTTTAATGATTGCAGGAATTTTCTCTTCCCCAAGTGCGATATAGGCTTCAAGTCTTCCCTGCCCACAAACCAAATTATAGAAAATATCCCCTTTCCTATTATGGTCTACACTGACTGTGATAGGTCTTTTAAGGCCAACTTTGTCTATACTAACCACAATTGTTTGAAATTGTTTTTTATTCCGATCCCTTGGATTCAAAATCTTAATTTTTTCTATTGGGATCATGTTTACATTGTTTTCATTATCGGTAGTCATACTCCCAACCTTATATTTACTTGCTCCGCCATGCCAAAGAAATAATCAAGATTATCGAAGCGATAAGCATCAAAATCTATTTTGTTGTCTTCTGCCAACCGGAGCTTATTAAAAGAAAAGTCAATTTGTGGTAAAAGGTAATAGTCCAAAGGTTCTTTGTTTATCACGTTCATTCTCAAAACAACTGTTATATCAGGTTCAAGGCCTGAATCCAGCCTTACTATCCATCGTAACGAGCCAGCCGGAGTTTGATGGCATCGGGCAAGTATCAGAGAAGCCGTAAACTCATCATTAATAAATAAAAGATCTGTTTTTTCATCACGTTTTACATAACCTCCTAATGTTTCAATTTTCTTAATCGCATTTGAAATAACCTCAGGATGCATTTTCCGGAGATATCTATTTATTTTGATATAATCATAGTCTCGTTCTGGAGAGTAACCGATAAGCTTATAAGCCCGTATAAGCCCTTTGAATCGGCTTCTGTATGCAGCACTTGAAGGCATGCTCTCTAACTCATCAATCAAAAATCCTGAAAGTCGACCATGCTTTTGATAAAGATATTTAAGCCTGTCGAGCATTTCTTCATCCGTAAATTTTCTATTTCTTTCTAAAATTATCCCCTGTGCTTTATAGAAAATTTGCGGGTCAATAACTGCTTCAAATGCCCCATCATGCCTAACCCACATTTCTCTGGGATTTTTTACACGTTTTTGTTTCAGTTTGAATGAAGATCGGTTAAAGACGTTATTACCAATATATTTTTCGTTTGATAATATTTGGTTAATTGATCCACGTGTCCAAGGCCTTTTGAGATCAGTCAAGATTCCTTGACTGTTAAGTGATTCTGCGATTTTAAATTCGGACATCCCTTTTTCAACGAACAAATTGTAAATGTTACTAACCGTTTGAATCTCTTCAGGGGGGCCAGGGATAAGTATCACTCGATCAGTCTGAAGGCTTTTATACTCGCCACGCTTTAATATTCCCTTCTGATTGCAATGCTGATCTATAAGCATACGTCTTAGCCCTAAACCAGCAGATCCTCCCTGACGAAAACCCTCTTCAATTAGTCTGCATTGACCTTTAAAAACTTTTACTGAGAGTTCTCTGCTATATTCCCCAGCCATAGCACGCTTAAAGCTTTTTGCCATAGTTGATATAGGACTGCCATCATTTTTAAACTGTTCGGCACAATATTGGACGTTGATTCCTGCCCTTTTGCAAATATACTCATAATACGCACTTTCATCGGCATCTTGAAATCTCCCCCATCGACTCACATCATAAACAAGGATACTACTAAAATCTGATTTTCCATTTTCTACATCATTAATCAGTTTTTTAAGAGCCTTTCTGCCACCAATATTTAATCCACTTTTTCCATCATCAGCATATGTCCTAACGATGACCATGTCGTTGTCATTAGCAAACTCTTTTATTATATCACGCTGGTTTTCAGTTGAATATTGCTGGTGTTCGGTAGACATGCGTACATACTGTGCGGCTCGAATTGGATTTTTCTTGTCCTCCTTTCCTTGGTTCTGGATCGTGCCATAATTTGTCATATTCATATGTATCGTTTCCCAATCTTCCTGTTATTTAAAATTCATACTCCCTGCCAGTATACTCATCTGTGATATTTTGGCCTGTGCCTCAAAATAAACGGACTGTTCAATTATTGAAGTAAAGACATCAAATTTAATAAATTCTCGAAACTTATTAGCCCCAATGTACAAAGGGCATTTAAGAGTGGTTTTTATTGATCTTGGACTCCATACTTTGCTATTTTTAGGAGCTTTGATCTCTTGAGCATTTAGGAGATTACAGATTTCTGAAAGATTGTAATCATGACCAACAAAAAGATCGAAAATCAATTTTACAATCTCAACTTCAGATGGTTCTCCTGGTTCAGATGCAAACCGAGGGATTGGAGAATAGTCGTTTTTTTCTGTATTGGATACTTTAACTTTTTTTAATCCGTATGGGACTGATGACATTAAAAAATAATCTTCAAAAAAAAGATTCTGTTTGTACTGTTGCATCTTTTTACTCCAGTATCTTCCGGCATTCACCATTGGCTCTTCCAAAAGTCTTTCATCAAGTCCTTTCCTTTCAAAAAGATCAATTGCAATTAATTGACGCACTGATCCAAAGTCTTTCAGTTCCGGTAAAATAGTTTTCCAAGACGGTTTTGCCTTGAGTCCCCAACCGATAACTACAGTCAGCAAACTGTCTGAATTGCCTTCCCAATAAACATTTATTGGGAACTTCGGGTTTACTTTGATGTTTGTTTTGCCAATGTTGAACTGATCAATAATATTGCTAAGTTTTTGAGCAAGGCTTTTTTTAGTATTTTCGCTGGAACCTGGAGCATACAATATTGCGAACAAACCGAAATCTTGTTCCTTTTTAATCCCCTTAGATGAAAAGTCGAATGTCCTTAAAGTTACATCAATACTGCAACAGATGCTATAAAGTCCTCTTTTGCAATAAATAGTTTTTTTAATATTCCAAGTTAACCCTTTGAAAAAATGTCAATTTTAACTATCATCTTTTCAATTTTTGCAATTTTCTTATCGCTGAGTGGAATAAGTACGTAATAACCTGAAATTAAGGTTTTTTTTTTGTTAGATTTTTCCATTTTTGCAATTTCAGCTTTTACAAAATCAGGCAACTTTTTTAATATTTTTCTTTTTTCATTTCGTCTTTTCTGATTTTCACGGTTCTTTTTTGTATACTCTGGATGATCATCACGATAATTGCTCCAATAATCAGGATGGACTTCTGCCCAAGCTTTAAATGCATATGCTTGATTTTCTCTATAATCTTTATCTGTAGCTCTTTTATTCTTTTGCCAAATGCGCCGTCGTTCTTTTCTGCATTTTAGTCTATCGCAATACTTTTGATTTGGTGCATTAGGTGGAAATGGTAAGAAGCAAAATTTACAAATGTTTTTCATAGGTCCCCCTTTTGTATTAACATCATTGGTCTGACTTCGTTTTATGCGAATACAAACCAAGATAGTTAAAATCAAAAGGGCAAAAGATAATAGGGTTGAACTGATAAAAGATTTAACATGTTCTAAGAGGAACTAATTTGAATTGGTATTGCTGTTTGATTCAATCCAATCCATTATCCTATTTTTAAATTCATGAAAGGGGTTTGACTCCATACGTTCCCATCTGCCAATAGAGGTTGGATCAACTTTAAGCTCTGTTGCTAATTGATTTATTGACAGGAGATTTTGCATTCTCGTTGCTCAAAGCCTTTTGCCGAGAGCGTTCTGATTTGTTGGGTAGGATGGATTGTCTTTAAAACAAAAATCCAATAATTCCGTTTCCGATAATGATCCATTTACATTGGGTTTGATAAACTTAATAATATTTCTTAAAAAGGGAGTTTTCGGTTGGTTTCGATTCATTTCCAAGTTTATTATTGCCTGATCACAAACCTTCAATTGTCTTGCCAGTTGCTTAACTTCAAGATCCAAGTCCATACGTGTTTTTCTGACCAGATCTCCCAAAGAGTTTATCTGTGTTGGGTATCCTGATATATAAAGACTTCTTGGAATCTATAGTTTTATCTGGTATTTAGGACAGCATGAAGTATGAAACTGAAATGAAAATAAGTTGCGATTCTGTCTCACATGGCTGTCGTAGATGCTACCTGGCTAATTCCTTTGGAGAGGGAGTCTGAAATTTTGTCCGGATCAGTAACAAATCAACTAATGACAATAGAAAATATTTTACCCACCCAATAATTTCTTGACCCATTCATAAGCAATTCGTATATTCATTATGTCTTAGCTAAAGTACATCCAGACATGATATCTATATTTCATTCATATAGATGTTCCGGATCGTAGCCTCCTGGATACATAAATAATCCAGGGTTTGGCGTTGGGTGCTGTGATTGAAGCAGACCATAAGTTCAGGAAGGCTGGCGCCCTGCACAGTGTGTTTGATAAACCCAAAAGTCTTCCTCATGGTATGGCTGCCATAGTTGCCATTCAAATTTAGTTCCCTTGCCCAACCCTTAACAAGCCTGTTTAAATAACTTACAGTAATCGGGCCTCTTTGACCTTGAAAGATCTTATCCTTATCAGCATAGGGTCTGCTCGCAAGCAAGCCTTTTATGGCATCAATACAGGCCTTGTTAAGAGTGATCCTTCGTTGTTTGCTGGTCTTTATTTCCTTGATCTCAATATCCTCACCCGGTTTTAAATTGCGCACCTGCCCAGCAACCAGTTCCAAGAGGTCAGAAGCTCTTAAGTTTGTATTAATACCAACTATAAATAGGCAGAAATCCCGGGGCTTATCTGCCAGCAATTTTTTAAGATTGTTGATATCTTTCATCTGCCTGATTGGCTCAACTTTAATCCTGCTTCCTTTTTTAGGATGATTTTGTTTCTGATTCATTGCGAAATTACCTCCTTAATATCTCGTCATATTATATCACTAAAATACATTATAGTTGACAAGTTTGTCAAGTCAATTTTTCCTTAAAAACTCTAAAATGGGTTTAACTATCTGTATTAATAAGAAAATCTTAAAAACTAAACTGGTCAACTTTAATCTATTTGTTGACGAGTTTTTATAGAGTTTGACGGATAGGGAATTGGTATTATTTTGGCAAGATATTTTTAAAAACATGTTGCTGGGATTTTTATATCAACTTGAATTTATAAACATGACCGGTAACACCACCACGGGATTATAAAATTGAATAAAAACGCAAGACTGGGAAAATCCTATATACCATATGTGGGGGTATAGACCTACTACCAGATCCAATGGATCTTCTTCAAGGACGTTCTGAACGTTTCGGCCAGGTTTACGAGGCCCGATGGAAAAAACATATTGCAGCTGACTATTACCAAAAGGCTGCTGATTTTGCCAAAGTAATGCCGGGTTTCGATAAAGGAAGTGTCGAATATTATCTATCAAAAGCAAGAAAAATGAGAGAAGAAAAAAAGTAAAAGAATTAAATCCAAAGAAAATAAATCCTTAAAAATTCCTTAAAAGAAAATCACGCAACATAAATGGACAAAGTCCACACCATTTCGTGGTAAGAATACTAAAATAGAAAAGATTGTTCGATCCTTTCTTCAACCATACAATGCAAGCAAAGAATTAATCTCAGCCCGTATTTCCATCCTCAACGAGTCTGGCTCAATCACTTTTGCATTAGCTCCCCAGCTCATAACCCAAATTTTAATATCATGAATTCCTGCAACTTCAGCTTTAAATATAATTGAACCGTTTTTCTGTTCTATGATTTCCTGCGATTCATGCCATTTTTTCTCTTTTATATATTCTGCTGCTTCGGGTGCAAACCAGATCTTTATTTTGGTTGTTTCTCCATGGAATACGCCAAAACTTAATTTTATATAATCGTCAATATTAAAATTATCAGGTATCATGAAGAATTCATCGGTAATATCAATACTCTTTATCCGGTCACAGGCAAATGTTCTCATTTTTTTCCTCATCATGCAGTGGCCAATAATGTAAAAAGTTCCTTTTGAAAACCAGATATTATATGGTGCCACCCGGCGCTTAGACTTTTTATTTCTACTGATTGCAAAATATAAAATATCAATGCATTTGCTTTTTTCTATGGCTTTATTGATTGTGTTTAATGTTTCGTTTAATTCCGTATTTCTGTGATGTCTATAGGGTTGCTGTCCGATCTTTAAATTTTTTTCAAACTGTTCCAGAAAGACCATGTAGCCTTTTGGAAGGGTTGTTTTAATTTTACTGAAAAGAGATTTAAGAGAATCATGGAAAACTGTGTTTTTTAAAACATTCAGTAGATCCCTGCCAAAATAAAGCGCCATAAGTTCAGGCAGGGATAAAGGCATTGATATTTTTTTCCCTGAATCCAGGATCAACCATACACTTTTTCCGTTTTGTTTTTCATCATAAATTGGAAAGCCTGCCAATTGAAGGGCTTCAAGATCTCGATAAACAGTTCGAGTGTGACAACTTATTTTCTTAGCAATATCAGAAACTGATTTGCCTGTTTTAGAAGAAATTAATAGTTGAAGAATTGTCCATTGCCGTCCTAATTGCTCACCACGTGCCATAAGATGACTCCATATAATGATTATTCCGGGCAATCATTGGTAATAAACCATTTTGGACAGAACATTTCAACCTTATTTCAATACTTTATCAAATTATTAAAAAAAGATTGCTGCTGTGACCGGATCTGACAAACTATGATGTTATAAAATTTGCAATATCAATTAAAAGGAGGGAAAAAAGTCATGGAAAAAATTATTACAGATTTCTTGGGACAACTTAAAATAGGCAGAAAACAGTCTTTTAAAAACCTTTCAATGTACCCGCTTCTGTCTAATTATTATGTGACATTCGACTACGGAACACTGGATGAAGCATTGGACAAAAAAAATATTGAAATTGTCGAAGTCGCAAAAGAAGGTTCGGTTCCTGACCTCAAGGTAATAAACAAATCGTCAACAATGGTCCTCATTTTAGATGGCGAAGAGCTTGTCGGTGCAAAACAAAACAGGATTGTGAATACAACCATCCTGGTGCCAGGTGATTCCACAATTATTATTCCGGTAAGTTGCGTTGAACAAGGGCGTTGGTCATACAAATCCCCATCTTTTTCAACAGAAGATAGAATGATGTCTTCTAATTTAAGGGCTATGAAATCACAGCATGTAAATTTTTCAGTACGCGAAGAAGGTAAATTCAGATCTGACCAAGGTGCTCTATGGGATGAAATTTCAGAAAAAGCGCAAAGGCACGATGCGGTTTCACCCAGCATGGCCATGAGCGAAATATACAAAAAGGAAAAACCATTGCTTAAGGAATATATAGACGGTTTTAGCAATACAGAATCACAGATGGGTGCTGTATTTATGATTGATGGTAAGGTGGCCGGGATGGATTGTTTTGGAAAACCAGAAACTTTTTTATCTGTTTTCAAAAAACTGATTGGTAGCTATGCACTTGATGCCATTGACTGGTTTAAAGAAGAAAAACAGTTTAAAGTATTGAAAAGTGAGGTGACAAAGTTTATTAAAGAGGCATCAAAAGCCAGTATTGAAACACAAAAATCCGTTGGTGAGGGTATAGACTGCCGTCTTGAAACCAAGAAAACTACCGGGTTCTCTCTGTGTCACGAGGATCAGATTCCCCATATGTCCGTATTTGTTAAAGCTGACAATGACAAGCCAAACTCAAGAATGCAGAGATTTTCAAACAGAAGGCAATAAACGATATGAAAAACTTATAATACCAGGATTATTGGTAATATAGGGTCTTTAAAAAATTTATATAAGGAACTCCAAGAGGTGCCTCATGGGAGATGACGATTTTTTTGAAGAGGATGACAATATTTTCAGTGATGATGAAGTCCTCGATTACATCATATATGAAGAAGCAGAAAAGGAACTTGAAAAGAAAAAAAGTAGGGCCGGTTGTTTAAGCACTGCAATTCTGACAATTTCGACGCTTTGCGGATTTACTGTTTTAATTCTTTGGACAATTGGATAAAAATTGATCAATGAGTAGGATAAATATAACGCTTGTATACATTTAGCTCGAATTGGAAAGATGGAACAATGAATTATTAGTTGAATATAAGCATAATGGGATGTTCAAAGAGTCAAAAAAATTTTTTGAAATATTATGGGGGAAGTATTTTCTTGACTCTTAGTTTCAAAGATATATTTGAATGAAAACTAAATATTGTTTCCATAGGTTTTTTCTTTAAAAATAGGTAATTATACCTATATACAACAATTTTATATTTTGATACTTCATTACTAATAAATTTTTTAAATTATTTCAGGTCGGATAATATAAAAATTTGAATAATATTCAGATCTGCACATTAATTTGTTGTGCTCAAGTGAGAGGATCAATGGCGCAGTATTACGATGTTCCAGTTCATTGGAAAAATGGTCGACATACAAAAGGAAGAGGTATTGGAAACAATGCTGCTTGGCAGTGTGTTTGTGAACAAGTTCTTCTTGGACCACACGAGGATCTCTATCCGATTGATCCCTGTCCAGAGTGCGGACGTAGTTTTAGGATAGTTCGCGGCAAAAGGCCGCAGTATGTGAATCATGTTGAAGAAATTTGATAAATTTACAAGTTTCTTAATCCAACATAGAGAATCTATTTATAAGTTACTATAAATAGATTCAAACAAGGCAATGTGGACCGGCTCTTGAAATATAAAAGGATGGGGCTAATGATCGCGAGTGGACGCTCCATAAATGGTTAATTCTATGAATGTAGGCGATTATGTTTCTAATCCTAAAGCATCCCACTATGGGATCGGTAAAGTTGTCTCAAATGATGGACGTTATTTAGCTGTATATTTCGAATCTCTTGATGAGGAAAAGGATTATGCTGTTGGTGATCATCCGCTAAAGAAAGAAAATTTTTCCGGTCATGGGAAAACTGAAAACATTCACGGTGCAAGCTCTCAAAAAAAAGACATCCCATCAAAGTTCAACAAACTAACAGAACGTATTAAAAGAGATAAAATCAATGCTTCATTGGCTCCTGTAGCTGCAAAATCAGAATTGCATAAAAAAGGTATCAGTACAGAGAATGTAGATTTTATAAGTGGACATACTGATGCTGCTGCGAAACGACAACAAGGGTTTAATAATGAAATAAAAAGTTTAAACATGGTAATAGAACACCCTTTTCATGCAATGATGGAAGTTGTAATTGTCTCCTCAAATCAAAGAAAGGAGGTTAAGAAAAAGCAATTAGTCTATGCCAATGAACATATAAGTTGCAACCTGGCACACTTGGGAAATAAAAAAATTAATATTTTGGCTTGGACACATCCTATTGTTCAATTAGCCCTCTCAGGGTATTTGAAAGAAGAAAATGATATCCGAGCAAGCGACTATACTCTAAAAAGTGTTACCCCATTAGCTCGTGCAAAATTTTCACAAGTCAAACCGGAAATTTCTGGTTTATATGAGCCCGGAGGTCCAATTCGAGCAGAGATATTTAAAAAGCAGAGAACTGGCTTAAAGGCTGTAAAACTTGGCATGACCAGGGACCAAGTAGATGCTTTCCTCAGCAAAATGAATGGAATGATGCTTGTAAGTGGTGCACCTGGCAGTGGTAAAACAACTGTTGCCATGCAAAGAATAAGATTTTTATACGATCAGCAAGAAGTACGGCAGGAAGAATTAAGAAATGTTAAATATAGCCCTGAATTAACAAAAATATTTTTAGCAAACCAGAACCTTATTGATTATTCAAAGAAAATGCTGGAAAAAGAACTTAATATCTCATCTTCAGTTGTTGAACTTGTGAGTGCTTTTATTAGCAGGTATCTATCCGATATCTGGACACATAAACAAAGGGCGAAAGTTCGAAGAAAAAAATTATTATTTTATGATACCCGGGGTAGGCAGGCGTTCTTTGGGTTATGTAATGTGGATCAGTTAAAAAAATGCTGGAAATCTTTTGAGAACCAGATATCTGAACGATTATCTTTGGCAAATGATGCTCTATGGTTAAAAAATGTTCCATGGTTTTCTTTTAAAAATAAAAAAATATCAAAAAAAGGCAAAGAACTATCAAAAGCCTTGCGGTCATATTCTAAAAAGAAAATTTCAGATAATCCTTCATCATCATTATTCAGGATGGATTCTCTCTATCATTATGTGGCTGAATTTTATGAAGATTTGAGAAGACTTCGCCGCCAAAATGGAGACTTGGAAGATTTTGATCTTCAGTTTCAGCAATGGTTATACTGGGTGTATGATCCTTTGGATGGAATAAAATCATATTTTTTAGAAGAAGCCTATGCTGGGAAGATCCGGATCAAAGTTGGAATTGCCGCTAAGATTGACGAAGATGAAATCCTTAACAATATTAAAAAAGATTGGGGAAAGCGCACCTATGGTCAAGAAGAAGAATCATGGATGGCATTTCTTTTGAGATTTGTTTTACCAATCGAAAAAGACCATAAAGCAAGATTTCGAGATGTTGCCAACCCTCTTGATATTGCCTTTCAGGATTCTAATGAACGATGGACGCATATTATGGTTGATGAGGCACAAGATTTATGTGTTGCAGAGGCAGCGCTGCTGGGGTCTTTCGTGCATCCAGACGGCGCTTTCACAGTTTCTGCTGATTTTTATCAAGTAGTTTCTCCAGTCTGGGGAATGGAAAACCCAAAAGCATTTAATGTAGGAACTTCCCTTAAAGGGGAAGAACAGCTTTTTCCTTTTGCAAAAAATATGCGTCAGAGCAAGCAGATTGGTTTATTTTTAAAAGAATTTTTTCGTAGCACTTTTGGTGAAATCGCTCCATTTGAAGCCAATGACACCATAGATATACAAAACGGAGCACCTTTGCTTATGCTTTGTAATTTCTCCGAATTCTCCCTTAAAATCAAGCAGCGTCTGGCTGTAATTCGAAGGAATCCAGATATCAACACTATTGCTTTATTACAAATAAATGAGGATGAAAAAGCAATGGAACAGCTTCGTTCAGCTTTACAAAAACAAGGCGTTGAGATGGCCCCAGTTTGGGAACCATCTGATAAGGGCCATAAATTGGTTACGACAAGTGTTGAGAGAATTAAAGGCCTTGAATATGATGCATGCTTTGTTGTTGGAATGGATGATATTGACAACTCAACTTTAAATTATAGTAAAAACAGAGCCTATGTAGCATTATCACGCCCAGCTTTGCAATTAACAATATTGTGTGAGGAGTTCCCGGAAGATTTGCAAAGAATAAATAAAGATTATATAACAATTGTGGATGTTTAGATTAATTTTATATGTGGGAGATTAAAATGCCTGAACCTTTGTTCCCGGCGGTTGAAAAGTATATTACAGATACAGATATGATGAATAAGCTTAAAGGGAATCAAGCTCAATTATATCGTATTATCGGTCAAGGAAAAACTAAATCAAAAGAATTGGAATTTCCGCCAACTCATATTGAAAGAAAAATGGAGTTAGTGGCATTTAAACCTTTAAAGGGGAAAAATATACCAAAAGAGGTTCGTAAAGAAATCGAAGAAGCCAAGCAATCCCTCGATATCGAACTTGCCAAATTAAAAAAACGAGATGTTCAAAAACGATTATCGAACCAAACCCTAAGAAGCTTGGCAGGCGTCCAAACTGGCATGAAAGACAACCATTTTTTTGCCGGTCGTTTGATCCTTATAACGGATACGGTAGGAAAAAACTGGTCCTGGTGCCTAACCCCTCATTATCCGATTATTTCAAATATTCCCCCCGATTTTGAATATCTTGTTAAAAGTTACCATGGAGCTGAAGAATTATTAAATAATATTATTATGCCTGCTGATATCTTTGATTTACGGCTTAATCTTGCATGGACCATGGCAAAGAGGTTTGCCAGAGGAGACAAAGTATTAATCATTGATGTTGCAAGGATGTACAAAATTGCTGGACAGCCTGAAAAATTTTGGAATACGCCTAAAAAAGGAAATTTTGTTGATCTACCTGATGCTGCATTCATTGCCAATTTGATTAACTGGAGGAGGAAAACAGGTATTGAAAAAACTGATTTTAAACTACAACAGGCGACAATGCAACAGGCACTAAACACTAAGGCAAAAGTATTTTATATGCCATCAAATAGCGAAGGCACACAGACCAGACCAGTTGTTTATATAACTAAACGAAGTTAGGAAGGGGGTTCCATGCCAATAGAAATTTCAAGGACAAGTGCAAAAAAAATTCGAAGCCAACTGATGAATTTTGCTGTTGCACCGGGGCAATATGCTCATTTTATTAACGCTGGAACGGGTAATATCTTATCAGTACTTGAAACTGAATATTTTCAGGAAGAGCTTCCCGAAGGGATTTCCTGCTTTAAATATTTGGAAGGTGATTATGGCAGTGGCAAAACACAATTTATTCATAGCTTAGCTGAACATGCCCGTACAAATGATATTGTCACTTCTATAGTTAATATCGGACAAGAATGTCCTTTTAATTCACAAGCATCCATTTACAAGAATATTATGTCTTCCTTTCTTCCTCCATCACAGGATGAGAAAAATATTACAGATGCAAAAGGTATTGATGTTCTGATTCATTCCTGGATAACTGATAAACTTCATGAATTAGGCTGGACTACAGGCCAGGAAGTTTCAGCCATGGCTTATCAGCAAATTGAAAAAGCATTCAGCCAGAGCTGGATTGGAGCACCAGATTCCCAAATGGCATTTGCCTTAAGAGGTTTAGGGAAGCGACTTTTAGCACAGATTAGCGGTGCACAGGATTCTATTCTTGATAGCGAACTTGTTTCCTGGATAAAAGGCGGCAATATAAGATCAAAGAATTTAAAAGATAATTATAGCCTTCATGAACCAATACGGGACGAAACAGCATTTACCCGCCTTAAAACGGTTATAGAATTTTTACGCACCAGATTAGGATTCAAAGGTTTTTTTGTTGCTTTTGACGAGGGAACCCGAACAAATACTTTCAGGCGTGGTAGTGTTAAACAAAAACAGGCTATTGAGAATATGTTGACAATGATTAACGAAAATGCCGAGGGTCAGTTTGGAGGAGTAATGTTTCTTTACGCTGCAACCCCTGATTTCAGGAGTGACGTGATCCAGAATTACCCTGCGCTTTTTGATAGGATTGGTTCTGTTGCTTTTGTCCCAGGTCGACCAATGACTCCTCTGATTGCCTTAGAATCATTAAATACCGAAAAAGTTATTAAAGAAATCGGTGAAAATTTATTAACTATTTTTGCCAAAGCTGATGGGACTGAATGGGATCAAGATATTCAAATTAAAAATATTTTAAGTATGATTGAGGGGATAAAAAATGTTGAATACCTTGAAGAAGATAATGTATCCCCTCGTCATTTTGTTTATCCATATTGCCGATTGTTGGAATTGCAAAAATTAGAGCAAAAAATTATTTCAGTAAAAGATGCTGAAAACTTTGTACAGACTCACACCATCCCTGATTCGGTGGATGAGGGATGACTGTTGCTATAGGCGATATTGTCGAACATTTTGAATTTGGTCCTGGAAAAGTACTGGAACTTTTAGGAACAAAAGCTACTATTGATTTTTTTGGTGAAGAAATTGGTTGTAATGTAAATGAATTAAAAGTCAAAAAAGCATTTGCTCCAAATGTGGCTGCCCACACTAAATCAAACAATAAAAATAAAATTGCTTTTCGACGTGGATTTGAGGCTATTAATCTTGGGGTTGTTCCACCTGACTCGTCTTCTCTTATTGAGATGAGTATTAGTGGAGAAAAGGTTAGAGGTGAAGTTCGTTCAAGTCTGGACAATATTGACTCCCAGGGCCTCTGTAAAGTTGTTTTTGGTAATTATGGCACAGGAAAATCTCATTATCTCCATCTCGTTAGGTCTATTGCTCTCCAATCAGGCTGGGTTGTTTCTTACCTGGAGTTTGATCCCAAAGCAGTAGACCCTGCAAAGCCACATCTTGTTTATCGAGAAATTATGTCAAAATTAAAGTTTCCTGAACGTGAAGATGGTACCGTTTCTATAGGATTTCATGGATTTGTTAAAGAAATTCGCAAAAATTGGATAATAATCCGTGACCAGCCTAATTTTAAGAAAAATCCATGGTTTCGTTTTGGCTTGGATACTTTACAGTTTTACCCTCACAATGAAGAACAAGAATATATAAGCGCATGTAATTGGTTGGCTGGTCAATCAGTGTTGTTAACCGGTGCCGGTAGTATAAGGGCTTTGGCAAGAGGTACCAATGTCAAACCCATGGCAATCCCTAATATGCCTAAAGTTAAAGAAGTAGGTGAAATTTATGCCTTTCACCTGGTTGTTGTAAATGAAATATGTAAAACTTTGGGGTACAAAGGATTACTAATTATATTAGATGAAGCAGAACATGTTCGCGGGTATAATGTAACCAGAAAAGCGCGTGCCAATAATTTTTTTGATATCCTTGCCCGCTCCGCACACCTTCCGTATGGAGAAGGTTATCCCGCTCTTAATGACCATGGCTATGATTTTCCAAAATTTTGGGATAACGGTCCACATTTTGGTTTGTATATTGGCCTTACAGAAGGCAATACTTTTGAGTACGAATATACATCACTAAAAGATGCCTGTGTATTTCTCCATGGCCAGGAAGATCAAGTCACTCTAAATTCTCCATCCCGTAATGATTATGAAACATGGTGTCTTAATTTATTGACAAATTTTCATGAGCATTATCCTGAAAAAACAGAATTGATCTCTTCTACAGATGACAGAAAAAGAATTGCCATGACTTTGGCTGACGAATTTAAAGATAATGAAGATAGCGATCTTGTTATTCGGATTTGGGTAAAGCTGGCCTGTCTAGTTCCTTCTGTTATCCTTGCCCGTGGTGTAGAATCTGTAGATGAAATTATTACCATTATTCAAGATGCGGTAATGGAATTAACCGGTGGTTCAATGCCTTGGGAGTAGCTCTTTAATATGGCCACAAAACATTTATCAAAACAAATGCCAGATGCCTGGTCGATATTTTTTAAAAAAAGGAAACCCCGTCTGTTACAAGACCAGGCAATGCCTTTACTTATTCAGGGGAAATCAGTCCTACTATCAGGCCCAACAGCATCGGGAAAAACAGAGGCTGCTGTTACGCCTCTTCTTCAGCGCCACATTTCTTTTAAACGACAACAAGTTTCCGTTATCTATATTGCTCCTACCAAGGCTCTGGTAAATGATATTTATCATCGCCTTGATTCCTATTTGTGTGCCCGGATACCAGAATCAGTCCGGCGATATACTGGAGATCATCATGACTTCAAGGACCCTAAAGGTCTTTTTCTTCTTATAACCACACCAGAAGCGCTTGATTCATTACAGCTCATGCGGCCGGAAAGCCTCGCTGGCGTACGAGCTGTTGTAGTTGATGAAATTCATATGCTTCATGGCAATGCCCGTGGCCAGCAGTTACGCCATGTTATAAACCGGATAGAAAAGAACGTAGTCAAACCTCAAAACCCAAAGGATGTCTTTCAAAAAATAGGTATGACAGCCACACTTCAGGATATGAAAAATGTGAGTAAAATCTGGCTGGGGAAAAAAGCAAAAATTATTAAAGCCGGCGAGCCCAGGGATATAGACATTACTTATCTGCAGGTTTCTGTACCAGAAGGCTCTGAAAAAGCAGCTGAATCCTCTAATGTAATAGCAAACTGGTTTGAAGAGACTGGAACAGCAAAAGGTTTAATTTTTGGTAATACAAGAAACAAGACCCAGGTTCTGGCTGCAAATCTCCATGAAAATCTTAGAGGCTCCCGCTGGCCAGTTCATTGGCATACAGGTATTATTACAGCTTCAGAGCGTGAGCGTGTTGAAGATGCAATGAAGAACGAACGTTTTGGCATCTGTGTTGCTACGGCTACCCTTGAAGTAGGCATAGATATTGGTGATCTTGATATTATTATTCTTGCAGATCCTCCATATTCCATAAATGCGTTTCTTCAACGCATTGGACGCGGCAATCGTGAATCTGATATTTGTAAAGTTGTAGCACTTTATGCCACAGAACAGGAATTGACCTTATTTCATGCTTTGCATCATTGCGCTTCAACAGGGACCCTTGATGAAATCCATGAATATGATCGGGCTGCTGTGAGATTTCAACAAATTGTGAGTTTTGCATGGCATGGTGCAAATCAAGATAAACCGTTAACAAAAAAAAATCTGTCCACCCGAACCTGTGACACTGGTAATGGTTCAGTGGTTGAAGATATGCTTGAAACCGGCTCCCTTAAAGATATCCATGGTGCCCTGCTTCTTTCCCTGGAGTTGACCGATCAAGGGGAGCGACGGCAGATTCATACAACCATAACTGGAGCCCGAACTTTAAATATGGTTGACAGCTCATCTGGTGAGACCATGATTTCAGCCTCTGGTCAGGAGATTACACAAGGAGCTTTATTTGTAGGGGGTAAGATTAAAAATGTCACTTCAAATGTGGATGGGACTGTTTCTCTTGAATCCACCAGGGGGAAACGCCTGCCCTTGACTTCTTTACCTGCAACTCGTGGTAAACGTGGCCTGGGCAGGAGAATAATCTGGGCTTTAGCAGAAATGGGCGATCATGATCCTCATTCATGGGAGTATGAAGGAAATAGGATTATTACTTGGGGAGGAGCTGATTATAACCGACTTTTGACTATTATTCTAAAAATGGAAGGCATAACCAGCAATGCTCAACCAGATGAATATGGTATAAACGGCATCCCTGATGGTGCAGAAATTACGCCTTCACAAATTCTTGAATGGACTCAACTGATTCAACAGTCTGAAAGCCTGCCAGCAAAAGGGATATCTCAATTTTGTGAACGGAGTAGATATTTTTCTTATTTAAGTTCCGAAATGCAGGAGAAAGAAGCGCAGCGTTCAGTTCCTTTTCAAGGATTTATCAAATGGTTGCAGGAATGTCTTGCAATTCCTGAAGAAAATATCTTTAGCTGAAACAATACCATGTTTCAAAGAATTGAAGCATATCAGACAAACGTGATTCACTGGATGATTGCGTGTTTGAAAATAATAATATATGTCATCGAAAATACCATATTAGTATGCTATGAAATGGTAAGTTTGAAATTGAATTTTTATTGAAGAGATATAATGAAAAAAACAAAACTGAAATTTATTGCAAAATTAAGACTCTTAGTTGGATATCTTGGAGAAAAAGATCAGTATGGTTGGTGGCAGAGTTCTTTTTTTGTGCCGACGAGTTCCTCATTTTTAGATCCAATCTTTGGTAAGACCTCGTTTATTGCACAGTATCAAGGTGTAAAAACAGCCGCTACAAGGGTGCACGATGAGTATATCGGGGTAGGTGAGGTCTATCATTTGTTTCGGTTACCTGAAAATATTGAGATTTCATTGTTTCATTTGATACATGATGAAAAATTTGTTTTTGAAATTAAAGAAATTCTCACAGATAAAGACAAGGCACAAAGAGTATTGTCTGAATTGATAATGTCCTCTCCAAGATTAAAAGAAGGCCCGGTACTAATAGGTGATTTGGATGATTTTTTAATGGAGGAGTCCTTAAGTGATATAGCCAATCTATATCATTCTGCGTTTTTAAATAATGTCCGGGTTGCTCCATATTGTAAGGATAAGAAGTGATCGGAAAAAAAGACTATTATACAACTAAGCTGCAAGCTGGTTTAGGATTGATTGATGAAACAAAGCTATTACTAAATATTTGGGATACAAATTTAGATACTGCATCGTTGTTTCAATCAGCATTAAACTCCGGTCAATTCCCGTATGTTTCTGCAAGACGTCTAAGAAATATTGTGGCTGAATGTTTTGCACCACGATATCTTGTAAATAATGCTCAACCTGCAAAAATATTAAAAAATCATCAAAATTTATTTTCATCAGCAGAACTTACTCAGCTTCTTTGCTTATATACATGCAGAGCCAATTCAATTTTAGCTGATTTTATTCGTCAAGTTTATTGGGATCGATATTCAAGCGGATATGAAATTCTCAGCAATGAAGATGCAAAAGACTTTGTAGTCAGGGCAGTGCAGGATGAGAAAACGGTAAAACCATGGTCAGAGACTACTATTAAGAGAGTTTCATCATACTTAACAGGCTGCTGTGTAGATTTCGGTCTCCTTGAAAAAATGAGAAAGAAGGAACGAAAACTTTTATCCTTCCGATTAGAATCAAAAATATCAACGATCCTTGCATATGATCTTCATTTCTCAGGATTGGGCGATAATGCCGTTATAGAGCATAAAGACTGGGCAATTTTTGGCCTTGAACCTCAGGATGTCCGTAGTGAGTTCAAGCAATTGTCTTTAAAGAATTATTTGATGATCCAATCTGCCGGGGATGTGACTCGGCTCGAATGGAGTTTTAAAAGCATGGAGGAATGTTTAGATGTCATCACTCAAAGCTGATTTTAATGAGTTGATAGAACGAATACGCCGTGGCCGTGAATTGAGCCATGCCAGTTTTGAACCCATATTTTATCTTGTATTTCATCCAAGTAAAATGCTTGAGGTTAAACGAGAAACAACTGCATGGATAGCTAAGCTTAGCAATGAAGGATGGGATGTTCATCTTTTTTCTATTTCCGATACTATTGCTGAAATATTTAAAAAAGATAAGCTTTATAAATTTTGGATTAAAGGAGATCAAAAAGCACCGCAGGATTGGAACAAAACCAACAAATCCCTCGCAAATGCTCTTGGAAAGGGAGAACTCCAATTAAAACTTGAAGAAAAGCTTGAATCTGCAAGCCATAAGAAAAATGCTATTGTTCTTGTAACCGATCTGGAGGCCTTGCATCCATATATGAGGATTGGTTCCATTGAAGGACAGTTGCAAGGGAAATTTGAAGTACCAACGGTTTTCCTTTATCCCGGTATACGGACCGGTAAGACACAATTGAAATTTTTAGGCTTTTATCCCGAAGACGGCAATTATCGTTCTGTTCATGTAGGTGGTTAGATACATATTGAAAAGGATTTAATGTAATGGACATAAAAAGTTTATTTGACCCAAGCAAAAATATACACCGAACCATTGAAAAGGTAATCACCTATAGTGCTTCACAAGAGCATCGTCTGAAATCGGAAATTTCAGAATATGTTGTTACCAATAGCATTGAAGAACAGTTTGAGGCCCTTTTAGGTAAGATGCAATTGGGTATGGAAGTCGGTGGAGAAAATGAAGTCGGCGTATGGGTTTCTGGTTTTTATGGTTCCGGTAAAAGTTCATTTACAAAATATTTAGGATTATCATTTGACCAAAATACAGAGCTTGATGGTTCTCCTTTCAGAAAGCATTTACAGGACCGCCTGACCAAATCCACAACCAGAAGCTTATTGTCTACAATAACGACAAGGTATCCTGCATCAGTTGTGCTTCTTGATCTTGCAAGTGAGCAACTGGCAGGTGCAACCATGGAAGAGATATCTACAGTCCTTTATTATAAGGTGTTGCAGTGGGCTGGGTATTCTCGAAATTTAAAAATTGCCGCTTTGGAACGTAAAATCAAAAAAGACGGTCGTTACCAGGAGTTCCTTGACATCATCAAGGGGGATTACGATGTGGAATGGGCGGATTACCAAAATGACGAACTTATTGTGGATACTATCATTCCAGAAATTGCTCATCAAATGTATCCAAACATTTTTAAAGAAAATTCTTCGTTTTCAACAGAAACAAGTGAATTTATCCGGTTTGAAAATGAACGCGTCCAGGAGATGATCGACATTATTCGCGAGACCTCTGATAAAGAGTATATCATTTTTGTTGTGGATGAAGTCGGACAATATGTGGGTTCCCGGAAAAATTTAATCACTAATCTACAAGGGCTTGCGGAAAATCTTAAACAGATCGGTGATGGTAAAGTATGGTTTATTGGAACCGCCCAGCAAACACTCACAGAAGATAATGCGCATGCAGCTCTAAATTCTCCGGAATTATATAAACTCAAGGATAGATTCCCCATTCAGATTGATCTTAAATCAACTGATATTAAAGAAATTTGCTACAGAAGACTTTTGGGTAAATCATCAACAGGAGAATCAGAACTTGGTGCTCTGTTTGATAAACATGGCCAGGCTTTAAGACATAATATAAAACTTCAGGATGCCAAATATTATGATGTTGATTTTGACAAGGAAACATTTATAAATCTTTATCCTTTTCTGCCTGCTCATTTTGCGATCCTTCTCCATCTTCTGGGGGCATTGGCCAAATCAACCGGCGGTATTGGCCTTCGATCCGCCATTAAAGTTATTCAGGATATTTTACTGGACAGCAGTGACGGAAGAGTCTGTGTCGTTGATCAACAAATGGGGTGGCTTGCCACCACGATTACACTCTATGATACCCTGGAAAAAGATATCCAAAGAGCGTTTTCACATATCCACCAGGCTGTGGGAAAAGTGTTCATCCGTTTTCCTGACTCAGTTTTACATCAGGACATTGCAAAAACAGTTGCCGTCCTGCAGATCCTGGGGAACCTTCCTGTAACAATCCAGAATGTTGCCAGCTTAATGCATGCTTCTGTGGATGCAGATTCCCAAATCGATCAGGTAGAAAAAGCGGTTAACGAACTCATTAATGATTCGCTTGTTCCTTTTGGGGAGCAGGATAATAACCTTTGCTTTTTCAGTGAAAAATTAAATGACATTGAGCAGGAACGCTCACAGATCCCTTTGCGTACAAATGATACCCGTCGTATTTTTAATGAAGCTTTAAAGGCAGCTTTCAGTCCTTTGCCTTCAACCCGGCTAAATGATTCTTTGTCTGTCAGGACTGGATTGAAAGTGCAGGATTCGGCAGTCCTTTCAAGTCTTACTGGTGATAAGGATACTATTCAGACCATTATAGAGTTTGTTGAACCTTCCGATTATGAAACGGTTCGGACCCGCCTTATTGACGATTCCCGGCATAGATCATCCCAATACATTATTTATCTCTTAGGCAGAATTCATTCCGAAATTGGTGATAAGGTAAAAGAGATTTACAAATGCAAAGAAATTGCCCAACGCCACAGGAATGATCCAGATCAATCAGTCAAGGAATATTGTATAAGCCAGTCAGACAGGGCCAATAAGCTCATCATTGAGTTACAGCATCAGATTAAACGCAGTCTAAACCAGGGATCTTTTATTTTCAAAGGACACCCCACATCTGTAGACAGCCTCCACCAGGATGTTGTGGATGCAAGTAAAAAACATCTGGCGGGTGTTGCCGCACAGGTTTATGATCGCAATAAAGAAGCCTCAGTCCGTGCTGAAACATCTTTGGCTGAAAAATTTTTGAAAACAGGCAATTTGTCTGCCATAACAAATTCAATTGATCCCTTGGGGCTAGTTCAAGTGGTTGGGGGAACACCCAACATAAAATCTGATCATCTGGCTCTGGTCAGTATCCGTGACTATATCGATAAAAACGGAACAGTGGATGGGAAGAGGCTCATGGAGCATTTTACCGGTGCCCCTTTCGGATGGTCCCAGGATACCCTTCGTTATCTCATTGCTGCCCTTCTTGTGGCCGGTGAGATCAAACTGAAAGTGTCAGGTCATGATGTTACAGTCAACGGTCAGCAGGCCATTGATGCCTTAAAGACAAACAATACCTTTAAGCCCATTGGAGTCTCTTTGAGAGACGAACGACCGTCAATGGAGATCCTCGCCCGCGCTGCAAAAAGATTGACCACCATTTTAGGTGAGAACATCATCCCCCTGGAAGATGTTATTTGTAAGGCCGCAGCAACATCTTTTCCCACGATTCAACATAAATTTGGGTCTATTTCAGAGAAAATGGCTACCTATGGACTTCCCGGGAAAAATAATATTGTCCAACTGAATCAGGAAATTGCAGATGTCCTTTTAACGGATGGGTCGGATGCCCCCCAGCGGTTGGGCGGAGAAAAATCTTCTCTATATGAAAATTTAATAAGGGCAGACGAGATTAAAAAAGCCCTTGGAAGTGGTCTTGAAAAGACTTTAAAAGAATTATTGGAGCACCGCAAGGAAATTGAGAAGCTGCCCAATTCAGGCGTACCAGGATCGCTAAAAAAAGAATCGGAAGATGAGCTGTCGGTACTGAAAGATAAATTAAGCAAGGAAGATTTTTATAAACATACTGCAGACTTCAATACCGCACTGACGTCTTTACAGGCCAAAACAAAAAATGCAGCCTTGTCCCTTATGGAAAACCAAAGACAAAATATCAAGAATGTCGAGCAGGATCTATTACGAATCCCTGCTTGGGCTGAATTTACAAAAGAAGAGCAGGATAACGTACTTGAAGGGTTGGATGATCTCATTCAGGAAGTTGAACCAGACCTTAATGGACTCAATCAATTGATTAATCAGGAATTTGATATCCATTCAAATATTGAGGATTTAAAAAAGAAGATACTAAAAGACGGTAATGAACGCAAAAACAGGCGTTTTGAAAAAGTAAAAAAGAAAAAAGAAGGGGAAGGGAAAACAAAATTTTCAAAAACGATACCAGTTCCCTCAACGTTATCCAAACCGCGTCAGGTAGATGAACTGATAAGTTGTTTTCAAGAACTTAAGGAAGAATTGGCCCTTTACAAAGAAATCGAAGTAAGCATTAAAATTCAGGATTAAACATATGGCATTTGATCAAACAACACGGAATAGACTTCAACACTTTGTAACGGATGCAAGAACACTTTTAAGTAATGAGTTTACAAGGCAGCTTCAAAATGAGTATGGACTGAATTCTGAAACAGGAGAAGTCTCCGAGCTTTCTAAACTCACTTTTCTTGATGATGCAAGAAGAGAAACCGCAAGGGTTCTGCGAGAAACCATGGCGCATTATCTGGCTGCAACCCCTGGCGCTGACAAAATAGAGATCCTTTCGCGCATAGTTCGGGAACAGGCCTTTACAATACTCAACAGAATGGCAGCACTTCGGATGGCTGAAGCCCGTGGTATCTTGATGGAATCCATTGGGAATGGATATCAATCAAAAGGATTTCAGCTCTATTCCTATATGGCAGGATCTGCTCTTGGCGAATCAGGTGAATCCTATCGAACGTATGTCTTCAGCCTTTTTGATGAATTCGCTTTGGATTTAAAGGTCCTCTTTGATCGGTTTTCACCCCAGGGTAGACTTTTCCCAAAAGACTCCACCTTGTTGGAGTTGCTTGATTTAATAAACCACCAGGAAGTTGAACCGCTGTGGGTTGAAGATGAAACCATTGGATGGATTTACCAATACTTCAATTCCAAAGAAGAACGGAAAAAAATGCGTGATGAGTCACAGGCTCCTCGCAATAGCAGGGAATTGGCTGTTCGAAATCAGTTTTTTACTCCTCGGTATGTTGTTGAGTTTTTAACGGATAATACCCTGGGCAGAATATGGTATGAGATGACACAAGGAAAAACATCTCTTACTGAATCTTGCAGATACCTGGTGCGCCGCCCCAATGAAATCTTTTTAAAGGAAGGGGAAAATGCACCTGAAGGTCAATCTGATACGGAAGATTTAAGCCAGGAAGAATTGTTAAAAGAACCCGTTTATGTGCCTTTTAGAGCCCTAAAAGATCCCCGTGATCTAAAGATGCTTGACCCTGCATGTGGTTCCATGCATTTCGGTCTTTACGCGTTTGATCTTTTTGAAAAAATATATGATGAAGCCTGGGATCTTGAAATTTCTCTTGGGCCAGAAGAGTTTGAAAGAAGTCAAAAATTCATTCCGTTAAATGAGTCCTATGATAGCAAAGCGAATTTTTTACAAGACGTCCCTCGGTTGATTATTGAAAATAATATCCATGGGGTGGATATTGATCCCAGAGCAGTCCAGATTGCGGGATTGTCCCTATGGCTAAGGGCACAGAAAGCCTGGCAGGAAATGGATGTCAATGCTGACACACGTCCCCAGATTCAAAAATCGAATATTGTATGCGCTGAACCTATGCCAGGCCAGAAAGACTTATTGAAAGAGTTTACTTCAGGCCTTAAGCCCCGGGTTATTGGGCAATTGGTTGAAATTATTTTTGATAAGATGCAATTGGCTGGTGAAGCAGGCTCGCTTCTGAAAATTGAAGAAGAAATTCGGGAAGCAATTCATACTGCACGAGCCGAATATAACGAAGACATTCTGAGGAAAAAAGAGCAGGGAGAATATCTTCCCGGAATGGCTCCTGAACGCCAGCCCACGTTGTTCGATTTTGCAGATCTGCCAGATGATAAAGCATTTTGGGGTCAGGCAGAGCAGAAAATTCTGAATGCACTACGTGAGTATGCAGAGCATGCTGAAGCGGAAGATTTTGCTCAGAAAAGACTTTTTGCTCAGGATGCGGCTAAAGGATTTGCTTTTATTGATCTTTGTCGTAAACGATTTGATGTTGTGCTTATGAATCCACCGTTTGGTGAATGGACAAACAAAGCAAAGAAATATGCAAAAAAATCATTCGTGTTCTCTTATAATGACATTATAGGTTCATTTATTGAAAGAGGTATAGAATTGGAAAATGTATCTGGATATTTGGGTGCAATTACTGCAAGAACTTGCTTTTATTTAAAATCATTTGAAAGATGGAGATCAAATATATTATTCACTAAAACCGAAATTAATTTGATGGCAGATCTTGGTCACGGAGTTATGGATAATGCTATGGTTGAAGCTTCAGCTTATATCTTGAGGGTGTGCTAATGGGTATTTTTTTTGCTACTTATCAGTCCGATTGCAAAGAGAAGACGCTCAGGGATCAAATTACTTCTGTTAATAAAGGTGAATTTGATAAAGATACGTTTTTTATCGATGAAGAACTTTTTCGAAGTATACCCGGGCGGCCTCTTTCATATTGGATAGATCAAGAGTCATTGAATTGTTATTTTACTTTAAGCAAGCTTGAAGGTAGTTCTTTCACTGTGAAACATGGAACATCTACGTCTGACGATTTCAGATTTCTACGACTATGGTGGGAAGCCCCAAGGGATGTTGGGTATTTATCCCTTTCAAAAGGGGGAGAGTATTCTAAATTTTATTCCGAATTGTATTTATATATAAACTGGAATCAAGGGGGAAGAGAATTATCAAATTTTGATCGATCGATTATCCGAAATCCAGGATTTCATAAGAGACCTGGGCTCACATGGTCCCGAAGAACAACTAAAGGTTTAAGTGTCCGTGTTTTAAATGAAAATTGTATTTTTGCTGATAAAGGGCCTGGTATCTTTGGTCAGAATAATGATTTGAAAATGTTGATGGCAGCTTTAGCAATTTTAAACTCAGCTGCGTTTGAACATTTATTAACTGTACAATTAGCTGCTGTGGACGCTGCAGCTAGATCTTATGAAATTGGCATCCTTCAAAACACACCCTTCCCGGAATTAGATTCGAATACGATTGAGCTATTAGCATCTCTCGCGTTAGAGGCATGGTCAATAAAATATCAAATTGATAGGTTGAATGAGGTATCACATTCTTTTTACTTGCCTTTGAAGATTGCTGAAAAAAAGTGTGACTACAAAATTTCTAATTTATCTGAAAGGTATATTGAAATACAAAAATTAATAAATGATAAATGTTATGATCTTTTTGGGTTCAAAGATTTAAAATTAAAAGTCTCTTTGGGTGATATCGAGCATGATAAATTAAATAATATTTCAATTTTTCGGAAGACTGAAGAAGAAGACTTCTTATCTTGGATTGTAGGCGTTGTTTTTGGAAGGTTTGCAGTAAATCCTAATAGCAAAATAAAAACGAATATTAATTTTTCTACTCCATTTGAAGCCTTAAAGCCCTTATCTGATGCTATGATCGGGAAAAAAATTGACACTAATAATTGTGAGGGAATTTTCGAGGCAGATTTATCCACTAATCACCTTGCAAGGGCTATGAATGTGGTAATGGACTCTATTCAAATAAAAAGTAGTTTTAATGTTACAACATGGATGAATAAAGCTTTTTTTGATTACCATATCGGACGATATACAAAAAGCCGTCGCCAAGCACCAATTTACTGGCCACTATCCACACCATCGAGTTCTTATACACTTTGGCTTTATTATCATCGTATAAATAATCAAAGTCTTTATACTTGTGTAAACGACTTTGTCGATCCAAAATTAAAACAAGTAGCAGGGGATATAAATCAATTTCGATTGAAAAAAAGTCGAAGCATCCAAGAGGAAAAAGATCTGGAAAAATTTATTAATTTTGAATTGGAGTTAACAGATTTCAGAGAAGAACTTCTTCATGTTGCCCAATTCTGGAAACCAAATTTAAATGACGGTGTACAGATCACAGCAGCTCCATTATGGAAATTTTTTCAGTATAAACCTTGGCAAAAGAAGTTAAAGAAAACCTGGAAAAAGCTGGAAAAAGGAGATTATGATTGGGCGCATTTGGCTCACAGTATTTGGCCTGAAAGGGTAAAAGAAAAATGTAAAAAAGATAAATCTTTGGCCATAGCTCATAACCTGGAAGAATTATATGAAGAATCATAGGAAAAACAAAGAAATAGGGGCTTATAAAAGCCAAACAATAGGATAATTGACCATGAGCATTGTAAAATTCATTCAAACACAGATTCTTCTTCCACGTCTTGATAAAAAGGGTGTTCTGGTGGTCTATGATTCTGATTGCAGGTATAGAGAACTTTGCCTGGAACTTGCAGACGAGAACACAAAGGTGATTGATGCAACCGAAAGCAGCATTGAAAGCCGAGAAGCGGCTCTTTTCACATTCAAGTTGCTGGGTAAAAACAAACCGGATTTAAAAGGAATGATTGTTTACGTTCCTTCAAAAATACCAATAACAGATGAGGACAGACAAAAGGACCCATTTTCCATCTATACGGTCTGCGGTAATACTTTTCCGAAAGGAGATGGCGACAGGTATTTGGATATGTGTATTAAGGCAAAACCAGATCATATGACAGAAATTCGGAAGATATTTGATAATGATCCTAATCCAGATTTTGCTGTTATCGATGCCATTGGCGGTGGAAAGAGCTGGCCCACTTTGAGATCGCTTCTGAATAAAGAATCTGCCCGGGATATTTTACAGGTTCTGTTATCACCGGATAAAGGTCAGATGGAAAGACTAAAAAACCAAGGGGCCTGGGTTGAAGAAGCATCAGGTCTATTTAAGATTTGCCTGGGACTGAACCTAAAGACACGAGCAAAAACCTGGTCGCCTATTGCTGATGAGCTCTGGCGTTTTTTACTTTTTAGTGAGTTTGTTTTTGATTTCCCAGGTGAGTTACCATCAAGTTTATCTGATGTCCCTTGTGCAATTAAAGCTGCAAAGTCATCGGTTATTGATCTTTGTGATGGTCTCCGGAATGACTTGCGCACTCGGACATTATATATTGACCGGGCAGAAATCATTGAAAAAGAACTTAATCTACCAGAACTATGTGTTGATATAAAAGATTTTGGAGTCAGGGACACATTTCCATTTGAAGAACGGACTTTTTTGAATCAGGCCATTAATTCAATCCTTGAAAGCAATAGTGATAAAGCCAGATTAATCATTGATAAGCATTCTCAATCTGTATGGGTTGGAAAGGGAGAAAGTCAGGCTCAATGGGGGCTGATTTCTTCATCACTTCAGCTCATAATATCGTGTGATGATCTTATCCGGGATCTTGGAAAACATACCCAGCAATTAAGCACCCTTGTTGATTTCTATATCAGCAGATTACGCGAAGCAGATCGGCTTCAACGTGAGTTTGAACAAGCCGTCTCTGATTATATAGATAATGAGGATATAATGTCCGGGGTAATTGATCACGCTCGGTCACAGTATAGTGGTCTTGTACTCAAGGTACAGATACTCTTCACCAAACACTTGGAAAAAGAGGGGTGGCCTTTAAACTCCATATTGAACAATGGTGATCTTTTTGATCAGATGATTGCCCCTAAATTGATGGTCAGCGGTCACCGGGTTGCCTATTTACTGATTGATGCTTTGCGGTATGAGCTTGGGTTTGAACTGGAAAAACAACTCTCAGAAGATGGTAATGTTGAACTTAAGGCTGCTTGTGCGGTGTTTCCAACCATTACCCCAGTAGGAATGGCAAGCCTTTTACCAGGCGCTGGCAAGCATATGCATCTGAAAAAAGGGGACAAGGGTATTGTGCCCATGTTTGATGAATGTGAGATACCCAATGTGAATAAGCGGATGGAAGTCTTTAAAAAAAGATTTGGAGAGCGGTTTGAGGAAATGAGATTGATTGATTTTATTCGTTCTCAAAACCCCATATCTGAAAATGTAGAGCTTCTTGTTCTTCGGAGTGTCGATATTGATAGTCATATGGAGGCCAATCCAGAAACAACCATCAGCCTTATACATGATACCTTGAAACGAATCCGCGGCACTGTTTATAAACTTAAAGCTCAAGGGTTCCATGATGCAGTGATTGTGACGGATCACGGTTTTTTTCTAAATACACATTCAAAACCAGGAGATGTTTGCAGCAAACCCCAGGGCGACTGGCTTTCTGTTCATGATCGCTGCATGATGGGTGACGGTTCTGAAGACGCTAATAATTTTATGATTCCTTCAGAAAAATTAGGTATCCGTGGAGATTTTACAAATTTTGCCGGACCTAAAACCATGGCACCTTATCGGGACGGTCTTTTATATTTTCATGGCGGTGCATCATTGCAGGAGGCTATTGTTCCTGTTCTTAGCATTGCCTTAGGCGGCGCACAACAAGAAGAAGTCACGCCACCATCTGTTACGATCAGTTATAAAGATGGGGTAAAAAAGATCACAACGCTTTTACCTGTTGTTGATATCAAAGTTGGAAGTGATCTATTCTCCGAAGGATCTGATTTTGAAATCCTTCTTGAAGCCCATGATAAGAAAGGAAATGTTGTTGGAGAAGCAAAAGCGGGCGGTATTGTAAATCCTGTTACCGGCACTGTATTTATTAAAACCGGTGAACAGATTCGAGTGACTGTTAAAATGCAAATGGATTTTGAAGGTAAATTTACAATCAAGGCGTTAAATCCTGTTACCATGACAGCCTATAACACCATGAAACTTGAAACGGATTATATGGTTTAAAAAATGGATAAATTAGATAAGAAAATAACAGAAATTTTCGTAGGTAAAGCCGTCCGGAAAGATCTACTTCATCGCATAAAAAAAGGCACGAATATCCCGACGTTTGTGCTTGAATTTTTGCTCGCCCGTTATTGTGCAAGTGATGAACCAGATGAAATCCAGGAGGGAATGGAAGCTGTCCTTATAACCTTGCAGGACAATTATGTCCGACCGGATGAAGCCAATACTGCACAATCAAAAGTTGCAACAAAGGGAAGTCATCGGTTTATAGATAAGGTTCACGTCCGGTATGTTGAAAAAGAAAAACGACATTGGGCAACTTTGGAAAATTTTAATTCCCAAAGAATAGCGATCGGGCAAAAATTTTATAAAGACAATGATCGCCTGCTTGAAGGTGGTATCTGGGCGGAAGTCACCCTGGCTTATAATGATATTGATGATGATAAGTATGCTTTTTTTATAGAAGACTTACGACCAATCCAGTTAAGCCGGTTTGATTTTAGCGTATATGGAGAGGGGCGCAAGGAATTTTCCAGAGATGAGTGGCTGGATGTTATTTTAAGATCAGTGGGTCTTGAACCAGGAAAATTAAACAAGCGTCAAAAATTTCATTTTATTAACAGACTTGCGCCATTGGCTGAAGCCAATTACAATTTCATTGAGCTGGGTCCACGTGGTACAGGCAAATCATATTTTTTCAGTGAATTTTCCCCTTATTCAACTTTGATCAGTGGCGGTCAGGCAACAAAAGCAACACTGTTTTACAATAACAACCGGAAAAAAATTGGACTGGTTGGGTTCTGGGATACAGTTGCATTTGATGAAGTTGGCGGAATTAAAATCAAAGATCCCGACACCATTCAGATCATGAAAGATTTTATGGCAAATGGTCGATTTTCAAGAGGCGTTGAGGTGATCGCCGATGCAAGCTTGGCGTTTGTTGGAAATATAGACCAATCAGTGAACCAGATTGTTAACTCGTCGGATTATGATCTATTTCAACCGCTTCCTCCGCAATTTGACCTGGCTGTGATGGATCGGTTTGCAAGTTATATCCCGGGATGGGAAATGCCAAAAACCAGCAGTGCTTATTTGACCAATGATTACGGTTTTATAACTGACTATTTAGCAGAAGCATTTCATTATCAACTGAAACACTCCAATCGATATGAAGAAGTGAGCAGCCGCATTCAATTGGGTGATACAGTTGAAGGCCGTGATGAAAAAGGAATCAAAAAAACCGTTTGCGCATTTTTAAAAATATTACATCCCGAAGATTCGCCTTCAAATAAAGAGTTTGAAGAGTATGTTGCCTATGCTATTGAAAATCGGCGTCGAGTTAAAGAGCAGATGAATAAAAGAAAACCGGATGATGAATTTGCCATGATTGATCTGTCTTATTTTAACGAAGAGGGAAAAGAGATTGTAGTATATTGCCCAGAATCAAAATCAGCAGAGGCGACTCAAAATCCAATCAGAACCGAGTTGGATAAAAAAGAAAATCCTCAACCAAAAAAAGAAACAGCAAAAAAAGAAACAAAAAAAGATCAACCCAAAGATCAAGAAAAGGAAGTTAATAAAAAACCAGAGTTAAAAGAACCTGAACTAAAAGAACAACACATATCAATTTTATATGGTGCAACTGGGTATTCATATGAGTCATTAATTTGTCCCTATCTTGAGGGTGCAAAAGAGCTCACTATTGAAGATCCATACATCCGATCTAATCACCAGGTCCATAATTTTGTACGGTTTTGTGAATCTGTTATTAAAGCTCCTGCATTGAGAAAAATTAATCTTATAACCAGCTATGACGAATTTACTCCACTGGAAGAACTACAGGACAAGCTTGGAGAGGTCAAACAAAGTCTTTTAGAAATCGATGTTAAATTAAATATTGACTTGAACACCAAGATGCATGATCGAGAAATCAGGATTGACAATGGTTGGATAATTAAGATTGGTCGAGGGCTTGATTTTTATCAAAAACCGGGCGGCTGGTATGAAATTGGTGCAAATGATTTAAGCCAAAGGAAATGTTTAGAAACCAAAATTGATATATTCAAACAGAAATAATATGGGCAGCGATTTTGAATAAGACAGATTTAGGGAATTCATTTTGTGAATTATTTCAGTATCTCCTTTTTGAGAGGTGTGTTTATGTCATTAAAAGATGTTTTAAATGCTCAAAAATCTGGTGAGCTGGATTTGATGCCTGGAAGTGCATTCAATGAAGTATGTCCTTTGACGATAAGAGATAGCGATATCTATATCATGTTCCAGGGCGATGAATGGTATTATGCTGAAATCAATGAAACTCTAATCCAAGAAGCCCTCGCCTTAAATGGTATCAAGGAGAATGATATTAAAATTAACGATAATATCATCATACGTTCTGAAAACGGCCAAAAACTATTTGAAGGTGAGACAATTCAGGATTTACTTGGTGACATAGTTTCAGGCGCAGGGATCTCTGTTGAGTTTGGTTAAAAATGAATGGATATCAATACATATTGGCAAAACAAACAGAGTGGGCTAAAAATTATGGCCTGGATCTTATCGGAAGTAAGGTAAATCGAGGGCGTTTATCTTATACAAAAAAACTTGATGATAACCTGTTTCAGCCTCTTCTATCGGATGTGCGAAAGACTTTTGAGAAAGGTGACGGGAATGAACTGGGCACCAAACTATTGCCAGGAAAAATGCAGGCCATACACTCATCCTCTGCCTTAGGGGCCAATGTATTCCAATACTGGAAATCTATCTCAGATGTTCCAACGATTGCCGCCATGTGTGGCCTATGTAAAAAAGGGTCAAATGTTTCTTATGATATACATTTTGAGGAGAAGTACCCGATTAATGACAGCTTTGGATTCCACCCCAATATTGATGTAGTTATTCACAATAAGCCAGGTTCAAAATTTCAACGATTTGCGATAGAGTGTAAATTCTCTGAAGCATACGGGGCATACAAGCATAGCGGACTTAAAAAGCAATATTTGAATTGTGATGATATTTGGGATGACATTCCCAAGTTACGAACCTTTGCAGAAAGGATTTCTCCAGAAGATAAAGAATTCAAGCATCTCCATCCTGCTCAGCTTGTAAAACACATCCTTGGAATGAAGCGGCAATTCGGGCGAGGTGGATTCAGGTTATTATATCTGTGGTATGATGTTCTCGGCGAACAGGGAAAATGCCATCAGGATGAAGTTTCTGAGTTTGCCAAGGTCGCAGCAGAAGATGGGATCAAATTCCATTCGCTTACATATCAGGATCTGATTGTTAAATTGGCAAAACATTGCCGTTCAGATCATCAAAACTATGTTCAATATCTAACTGAGAGATACTTATAGAAATGGAACTGACAATAATGAAAAAAACTTTCATGTGCCTCAAATTTAAAAAAATGGGAATACAATAATATGATTCAAAATACTGATAATAAACCCTTATCCGAATTGTTTAGTTCAGACAACAAAATTAGCTACCATATCCCAAAATATCAAAGGGAATATATTTGGGGCAAATGGAATTGGGAGGCTTTGTTTGATGATATAGAAGAAAGTGACGGCGGCCATTTTTTGGGTTCCATTATTTGTATTAACACACAAAAAGATTCACATAAGCCGGCAGATTTAGAATTAGTGGATGGACAGCAAAGAATGACTACCATTAGCTTGCTTTATCTTGCCATTTATAAATATTTATCTAAAAATATTTTAGATCCTACTGATATAGACCAGCAGGTTGAATTAAGGTCCTTAAGAAATCGGGTGATTATTAGTCAATCAAGTGCAACAATACGATTATTTCCATCTTATTCGAATAGCAACTATGACGACTATAAATGGATTTTTTCAGAAGAAATAGAAGAAGTAAAAGCTTTGAAAAAACCAAGATTTCTTGGTGTTAGACGTATTCAAAAAGCATTTAATTATTTTTATAACAGGCTCATAGAATTAGATGAAGATGAATGCCCTAAATATTCCTTTGAAGATGTAAAACAGTTTTTAATAAAATTGAATAGTGCGACTATTGTAAAAATTGATGTAGCCACTCATGCAGATGCCTTTACACTATTTGAGACATTAAATAACCGGGGGGTTCCTCTCTCTGCCATAGATTTGATTAAGAATAAATTATTGGGCCATTTAGAAAAAGTAGACGTGAATACCTCTTTAGAAGAAAATTTTGAAAGATGGAATCAGATTATTATTAATCTTACAGATGAGTATAAAATACAAGAAAGATTTTTGCGACAATTTTACAACGCCTACCGTTTAGAAAAAGATATAGAGATTAAAAAAGCAAATAAAGCTGTAAAATCAAATTTGATTCGCATTTATGAGGAGCTTATAAACAGAGATGTACAAAAAACGTTTGACCTTCTGGAAGAAGCTTCTGTCATATACTCTAAACATATTCAATATGAAAGAGAGGAGCATTCTGTAGAACTTATAAAAGCCTTACGGAATTTGGAAAATGTTAACGGTGCTGATGGGTATATGCTGCTTTTATTTGTCGAGAAGCGCTTTAATATTGAGGAATCTGAAAAAATTGAATTAGTCAATCTGCTATGTAGGTACTTTATAAGAAGGAATGTAACTGATTCACCTCCTACTCGTGATTTGAGCAATTATTTTATGGACATTATTAAAGAGGCCAATGAATTGACAATTTATTCATATGAAAAAATCAAAGAGATATTGTTAACTTTTGGTAAGCCAGCCTCTGACGTTCTGTTTGAAGAAAAATTAAAAGGGGATTTGTATGAAGAAAATGTAGGCGCCACCCGATACATATTATCTTCAATAGAACTCGCCCAATCAGAAACTAAGGAAATATATGTAAATTTTTATGCACGCAATAAAAAATTATTTGTATGGACTGTTGAACACATATTCCCCCAAGGTGAAAATATTCCACAACACTGGGTCGACATGGTTGCTGACGGTGATCGGGAAAAAGCAAATTTAATAAGGAAACGATACGTTCATAAGCTCGGTAACCTTACTTTGACTGGATACAATTCTCAACTGAGCAATATGTCTTTAGATAAAAAACAAAACAGAAAATCAAAAGATGGAAAATTTATTGGGTTTAAAAACGGACTTACCCTAAATGAAGGAATTAAAGATATTGGAATTTGGGGAAAAGAAAATATTAAAGCCCGAACAGGGCAGCTAGTGACAAAAGCATTGGAGATATTTGAATTATAAAAGCAGAGATATATTTTTATCCATAACCTTTTATGAATAGTCTTTATTGCTTACCAGGGTTTGATCATGATGAACTTGAAGACCTTATTGTTTCAGGTTTCCAAAAAAAAGAAGAGTTGTTTGCTGTTTCCAGGGGGGGGCATGAATTATTTAAATTTAAGGAGATTTTCGGGATATGAACATTAAACACCTGCTTGATATTATTGCCCATGGCGAAGGCCTGCATACTGAATTTAAGAAAGCAGGCAGCCATTTGCCCGATAATCTTTTTGACACGGTCTGTGCCTTTCTCAATACGGATGGTGGAATGATCTTTCTTGGAGTTTCAGACAACGGCAGCATTGTGGGTGTTGATACAGAATCGGTTTCCCAGATAAAAATCGATATTGCCAATCTTTCCAATAATCCACAAAAAATTGATCTTCCCTACCTGCTGTTTCCCTATGAAATTAAAATTGATGAAAAAAGCATCATTGTCATTCAAGTACCTTTAAGTTCACAGATTCATAAGCATAAAAATGAAATATTTTTACGCAGTGAGGATGGAGATTACCGGATACAGGGTACACATCAATTGGCAGGACTTATTAATAGGAAGCTGGGTATATTCACAGAACAAAGATCCATACGTTTTGCCGGAATAGATGACTTACGCCCTGATATCTTTGATAGGGCACGCAGACTCATGCGTTCTTACAATTCGCAACACCCATGGGCAGATTTAAATAATGAAGAGCTATTGAAAATAGCCGGATTTTATACCACAGATACTGAAACCGGAAAACAGACCCTCTCACTTGCCGGACTTCTTATGTTTGGTAATGATATAGCTATTCAGCAGGCCGTTCCTGCTTACAAATTTGACTGCCTGCTGCGCCGTGAAAATGAGGATCGTTATGATGACCGGTTGACAATAAGGACCAACCTGATTGATGCCTATGATCAGATGATGGGTTTTGTGGGAAAACACCTTAATGACCCTTTTTATCTTGAAGGTGACATGCGTATAAGCCTGCGTGATAAAATTTTCCGTGAAGCTGTTTCAAATATTGTTTCCCATCGGGAGTATACCAGTGCGGCCCCAGCCCGGTTACTTATTTATAAAAACAGGGTGATCCTCGACAACCCGACTGTACAGCAGCACTTTGAGGAGATTACTCTGGAAAATTTACGTCCATTCTCCAAAAACCCAACTATCTGCAAGTTCATGATCCAACTTGGTCGTTTTGATGAGCTTGGCTCCGGCGTCCGTAATATCAACAAATATCTGCCTCTCTACACCAATGGTGCTAAACCTGTTTTCAAAGAAACAATTCACGGCTTTAAATTAACAATTCCGCTTATAAATGAGGATACAGCAGATACAAACGGACAATTTGACCCTGAACCAGGTGCACGGCCCAAGTCGCGGCCTGAGTTACGGCCCAAGTTGCGGCCTGAGTCAAAGATAGGATCACCGCTTGCTGTTAAAGTTATCAAACTACTTTCTAAAAAAGAGGCGGGCAAAGCTCAGCTTGCTTCTGAGCTTGGGCACAAAACAGTTTCCGGTGAATTAAAAAAGCAAATTAAACGACTTCTTGAAATAAAAGTCATTGAAATGACAATCCCTGAAAAACCCAACAGTCGTCTGCAGCAATACCGATTGACAGACCAGGGAAAGGCTTATTGTACAAAGGAGGGGAAACAGAAGTAAGCATGAATTATTCTTCACCACATATAATTTCAGCATTTGATCCAGTGGTTGAACGGTTCTCAAAAATAACCGAACAAGTAACAAGACTCCTTGAGAGCCCTAAAAAAGGACCAATTGGCAATAAGGAGGTCATGCAGTACCTCAACAGGCGAACTGTTCGCTAAATTCCAGACCAGTTTTTATTCAGGTTTAGTCCAATAAATTTAATCTTTCATCTCTTAAATAGCAGATAATTTTTACTTTATTTCATATGCTCGAAGGACTCTTGTGATCAAGGTTCTATCATAGATGAAAGATAAAAATCTATACAATTAAAATAACAGGGATACACCATCATGACCGATAATACTACATATTGTGGCTACTGGATTCAAGTGCATATACAAAGTACACAAGACGCAGCCACTCTTCTATCCCACCTTGTTGTAGAACCACACGAAAACGTATATTTCCTGTCTTTAGATAAAGACTGGAAAGTCCTTGATCATAATAGTCAGATATAATACACGCCCTTATAATTTTTGTTGGTTTGGCACCCCAGCATTTATTTGAATCACAAATTATTCGTTTTGCAAATTCAAGTTGAAATTTTGAGAAGCAACCTTGAGGCTGTCGACCCTCAGGTGAGAATACCGTTCGGTAAGTTGTATGGTGGAATGGCCTAATAATTTTTTTAGCACATAAAGATCAGTCCCGTTTTGGGCATGCCAGGACGCAAAAGTATGCCGACAGGTGTGGAAAGAAGCTTTATCACGCCTGTCGGTAACACCTTTATTAAGTTTCAATTCTTTCACTATTTTTGAAAATGTCTGCCCAACAGCATTAATTTTTCCCCCTTTGTTATTTTTAAAAACAAGGTCAGATGAATATTGATCCTTATATAATCTGGTGAGCATATTATGTGTTTCGTCCGTCAAATAAACATGCCTGGGCTTCCCCTTTGAGTCTCTAAGCTGTAATGATCTATTTTCGAAACTCACCATCCTCCAAATTAAATTAAAGAGTTCTCTGCCCCTTGCACCGGTATGGAGGGAGAGGAGTGTCATATCATGAACTTGTTGGCTTCTTTTTTTTAAACTTTTTAAAAGCAGTTCAGCTTCTTTTTTTGTAAAGAATCGAGTTCTTGCATTTTCTACTTTTGGTCGATCTATTTTTTTTGCCGGACTATCGGTATTGACTAAATCATGTATCTTGGCGTAACTCCAGATTTTATTAAAAATAGCAAAACAATGTTCAAGTGTTCTTGGGGCTTTGCCCTTGTTTAAGAGTTTATTTTTAATATTTTCAAAATGAATAGGTCGGATATCTCTAAATTTTAAATGACCTATCTCAGGGTTGATCCAAACTTTAAAATATGATTTTTCAGTCGGCATGGTGGTATCATTTCTTTTGCTTTTTACAGCAGCCGGCAAATAGTATGTATCATAAAACATTTTAAGAGTGATATTTTTAAACTGATCTTTTTCTTCTCTTTCAACTTTTTGTTGCCGGGCTTGTTCCTTTAATAAGAATTCTTCTTTCAATGTGGTTGGCCCTGATCCGGTTTTTACATTATATTTGTATTGATTTAATTTCTCCCATACAATTTTTTCTGACCAACCTTCAGAAGCCCATCCAAATCCAATAAATTTTCTTTTTTTATTAATCTGGTAAGAACCAGAAAAATATCTGTCATATTTAACACCATGTTTTTTTGTATCGTGTTTATAAAATCTAACACCTTTAAAAGAACTTTTTTCCCACTTGCGTTTTTGATTTGATTTTATCATATGCTTTTAATTATTTCGTTATTTGTTACACACATATTACACACTTTATTTATTATTACAAGTGATTTTCCATGAAGTAGAATGAAGGGCTTGTGAGTTTGTTGCCTTATTTTAAAGGGCTTTTGGCTGTTTTATGTGAAACTTAATGAACGAGTATGAAATGATAAAAATTGGATTAGGAATCCTATGCTCTATCCACTGAGCTACGGGGGCATAATTTATTCAACGATTAATTTTTGGCCCGGGAATATTTTACTTTTTTTACTCAAACGATTCAAGGCAAGTAGTCGATTTAAACTCATATTATATTTTTTTGCTATCAAAAAAGGGCTGTCACCGGACCGGACTTTATATGTAGAAGTTCCTTTTTTTGAGATATAAAATCGTTTTTTTGATGTAATATTAAGGCGTTGACCAATACTCAGAGCAGTGGTGGATAATTTGTTTGTGGTCATAATACGTTTTGTAGTAGTGTTAAATTTCCTGGCAATATTCCAGAGATTGTCACCACTTTTGACTTTATATGCAAGCTTTTTTCCAGGCTTTACCGGAGTAGATGAGGCAACCTGACTATTTGCAGCATTGTTTCGGCTGGGTATTTTTAATACCTTGCCGGCAATAATTCTGTGGGACTTATAAATATTGTTTGCCCTTGATATTGCACGTATGGATGTTCTATATTTACTGGCAAGTCCAGACAAGGTATCGCCTCTTCTCACACGATGATACACAACCATTGGCGGTGGAGCATGAAAGGTTTTGATTTTATCTATTTTTGAAAGAAAGATCTGGGCTTTATCCTCAGGAATCTTTAACTGATATAGTTCTGGTGGCAAAAGTCCATATCTGAGTTCTGGATTTAATACTTTTAAAAGAGATTCTTTCACATTGATTTCTTTTGCAATATCTTTGAGTCGGATCTGTTTTTTTATCTCATATGTTTGAAAAGCAATGGGCAATAAGGGATCACCAATTTTGATATTATATTTATCCAGGTTGTTCATGATATGAAGAGTTGCTAAGAATCTGGGAACATACTGTGCGGTTTCCCTGGGTAGATTCTGATAAAGATCCCAGAAATTATCAAGATAGTTTATACTTTGTTTCCTGATGGTTCTTAATACTCTATTCTCACCACAATTATATGCAGCAAGGGCGGTTGTCCAGTCCCCAAAAAGGTTGTGAAGCTCTTTTAGATAGCTAATAGCTGCCATGGTCGATTTGTGAGGGTCAAGACGCTCATCAATATAATAGTTGCGGGTTAACCCGAATTTGTATCCGGTAGAAGGGATAAACTGCCATAAACCAAGTGCTCTGGCAGGAGATAGGGCTCTGATTTTAAATCCGCTTTCAATTAAGGGCAACCAGGATAATTCTTTGGGAAGACCTGCTTTCTTTAATTCAGAAAGAATGAAAGGCCTAAATCTTTCAGATCGTTCAAGGGATTGTGTAAAGAATTTGCGTTGTGGCCCGGTTAGCCTTTTTATTTCTTTTTGCACATGTTTATTCAAGGTTATTGGAATTTCATTGTGCAGACCATTTACAACTAACTGTCGAGATGCATAAATTTCAAGAATTCGTTTTGAAATCAGGTATCGAATATCTTCTTTTTGTTGACTAAATTCAGAATGCATTTCTGAATCAATCTCAAGAATAGAAGAATAAGCAGAGTCAAGGTTGGTGAGCGCTTCATCTAATTGGCCTTTTTCCCACATCTGCTGAGCATAATCACAAAGCTCGAGTGCTTGATCAATTTTCTTCTGGCTCGAAAGCTCGGATTCGAGATCGGTTTTTTCAGATTCCTGATTTTGTTTGTTTGATTCCTTTTCAATGTCTGACACTGATAATTGAGTTTTAGCGGGGGCAGGCAAAACAGAGTTTGAAATATTTGAGGTCTCTTTTGAGCTGTCGTCCTCTTTTAAAGTGATAACCAGACCATTTTCATTGTTTGAATTAGACTGAACAGGAAGATTTGCATGCTCCTGTGCGTCCATGGGAGGTGTCTGGGTATTATTGCTGGGGTTTAAGGTATTGCTGTTGTATGCTTGTTGGCAACCTGCTGTGATCCAGAGAATCATTGAGAATAAAGCCAGCTTAGTTTTGAACATTTTTTTCCTTGATCTTTACATTAACATCTTTGATGGATTAATTATAAAATTAGGAAAAACTTGTCAAGGAGTTATAATCTTTTAATTTTGAGGTAAAAGTATTTTTGCTTTATGACCGAGAAAAAGTTCTTGTATATTTAGTTTTATTTATGTAAGATAAAAAGTTATTTGATTTTAGTATTATATGGATAATTCAAGGTGCCATGCAATTTGGATTAAATTCAAATAAATAGAAAAATAAATCAGACTAAAAAAGATAATTTTAGGTATAAATTAATATTTTAAACTTAAATGTTTAAAATATTTTAAATTTAGAGTTGATTATTTTATTTTGTTCTGATAATATCTTTCGGTCTTTTTGTCGCAACAAATTGTTGCGGAAAAAGATGAGCCGATATAGCTCAGTTGGTAGAGCATCTCACTTGTAATGAGAATGTCCTCCGTTCGATTCGGGGTATCGGCTCCAAAGTAAATCGGTGGGGTTCCCGAGTGGTCAAAGGGATCAGACTGTAAATCTGACGGCTCAGCCTTCGGAGGTTCAAATCCTCCCCCCACCACCAGTGTGTTGTGTAGGAGATCATAAAGTATTGTTTTTGGTGGATCGTTACTACATGGCTAATTTGGGTTGATTAGCTAATTTAGTTTCTATATCTGCGGGAGTAGCTCAGTTGGTAGAGCTTCAGCCTTCCAAGCTGAATGTCGCGAGTTCGAATCTCGTCTCCCGCTCCACTTCTTTGGATCTTCACTGGAATAATGGCTTGAGTTAAATTTTAGTTAATTTAAATCGCCTATTGGGCCCATGTAGCTCAGTCGGTAGAGCGCTTCCTTGGTAAGGAAGAGGTTCATCAGTTCGATTCTGATCATGGGCTCCAAAACAACGGCAGGAGGAATTAAGAAGATGGCTAAGGAGAAATTTGAGCGGACAAAGCCGCATGTGAACATAGGGACAATCGGTCATATCGATCATGGTAAGACTACGCTTACGGCAGCAATCACAAAGCATTGCGCAATGAAAGGCAATTCCACATTTGTCCCGTTTGATGAAATTGACAAAGCACCTGAAGAAAGAGAGCGTGGTATCACAATAGCCACAGCCCATGTTGAGTATGAGACAGCCAATCGTCACTACGCACATGTGGACTGCCCGGGCCATGCTGACTACATTAAGAACATGATTACAGGTGCAGCGCAGATGGATGGTGCAGTATTGGTAGTAAGTGCTGATGATGGTCCCATGCCCCAGACAAGAGAGCATATCCTTCTTGCCCGCCAGGTTGGAGTACCCTCAATGGTTGTATTTTTAAACAAATGCGACATGGTGGACGACGAAGAATTGATCGAGCTTGTTGAAATGGAACTTCAGGAACTTCTTGATACCTATGAGTTTCCCGGTGACACAACACCGATCATTCGCGGCAGCGCTTTGAAAGCACTTGAAAGTGATGATGTGGACAGTGAAGATGCCAAATGTATTTGGGAACTCCTCGACATCCTTGACTCTTATGTTCCTGAACCTGAGAGAGATGTAGCAAAACCATTTCTGATGCCCATTGAGGATGTATTCAGTATTTCAGGCCGCGGAACCGTTGTTACCGGAAGAATTGAACGGGGTATCGTTAAAACCGGTGAAGAAGTTGAGATCGTAGGGATCAGAGACACAGCCAAGACCGTATGTACCGGTGTTGAAATGTTTAGAAAACTTCTTGATGAAGGCCAGGCAGGAGACAATGTAGGGCTTCTTCTTCGAGGAACCAAACGTGATCAGGTAGAAAGAGGCCAGGTTGTATCCAAACCCGGAACAATCAACCCTCATACAAAGTTCAAAGCAGAGATGTATGCATTGAGTAAAGAAGAAGGTGGTCGTCACACACCATTTTTCAGTGGTTACAGACCCCAGTTCTTTTTTAGAACAACTGATATTACAGGTGTTTTAACTTTGGACGAAGGTGTAGAAATGATCATGCCCGGAGACAATGCAACCATTAATGTAGAACTGATTAACCCCATTGCAATGGAAAAAGAACTCAGATTTGCAATCAGGGAAGGTGGACGGACTGTTGGTGCCGGTGTTATCGGTGAAATTGTAGAATAAGCGTCCAAAAGGAGTAAATAATGGACAGAGTCATCATTGGTCTTGCCTGTACAGAGTGCAAGAGAAGGAATTATACAACCACAAAGAATAAGCGGAAAACTCCTGATAAGATGGAGTTTAAGAAATACTGCAAATTCTGTAATAAACATTTAGTGCATAAAGAAACAAAGGTTAAATAGCAAAAATATATGCAGGTCAGTAGCTCCAATTGGCAGAGCTCCGGACTCCAAATCCGGCGGTTGTGGGTTCGACTCCCTCCTGACCTGCCACATTTTTTCATCTTGCAGTCATGATTTGAAAATTGATTAAGATTTCAGGATAAACTTAGGAGTTGTATGTCACGATTACAGAAAAAAAAGCCTGTAAGCGAAAAGGCAAAAAAAAGGATAGAAACGGAAAATGGGACTGATTTTTCAGATAGCAATTCAAGAATTGCAAATACAAAATCAGCAACTGTTGCTAATCCTTTAAAATCAAAGGCAGAAAAAAATTTGGTTGATACTAAAACAGGAGCACCAAATTTTTTCCAAAAAGCAATGGAATTTTTAAGAGAAGTCAAGGTTGAGTTAAAAAAGGTAACCTGGCCGACTCGAAAACAGACCACCGGGACAACTATTGTTGTGATAATTTTTGTTTTTGTTCTTGCAACTTTTCTCGGACTTTTTGACTTTGGTCTTTCAAAGCTTGTTCAGGTTGTCCTGACATAAAACAAGGGAAGTAACATGTCTCTAAAATGGTACGTTGTACATGTGTATTCAGGTCATGAGCAAAAAGTAAAAATTGCCCTGGAAGAAAAAATAAAAGCTTCCAAAAACCCTGAAAAATTTGGTGAGATTCTTATCCCGACTGAAAATATTGTTGAGCTTGTTAATGGGAAGAAAAAGGAATCTTCAAGAAAATTCTACCCTGGGTACATTCTTGCTAGAATGCATTTGGATAACGAGACATGGCATATTGTAAGTTCAACTGCAAAGGTTACTGGTTTTTTGGGTGGCAAAAATAAACCAGCTCCCATAAGTGACAAAGAGGCAAAAAGTATTGTTGATAAAATGCAACAGGGTAAAAATAAGCCTCAACCTAAATACTTTTTTGAACCGGGGGATGATGTAAGGGTTATTGATGGACCATTTTCTAGCTTTGTGGGTACAGTGGAAGATGTATCACCTGACAAGGAAAAGATTAAAGTGTTGGTGAGTATTTTTGGGCGTGCAACCCCTGTAGAATTGAATTTTATACAGGTTACCAAAATATAGTTAGGTTAAATAGTTTAGTTTCAGGAGTTTAAAACAATGGCAAAAAAAGTAATGACACAAATAAAGCTTCAGGTTGAAGCAGGAAAAGCCAATCCATCTCCGCCTATCGGGCCTGCATTAGGTCAGCACGGTGTTAACATCATGGATTTTTGTAAGGCTTTTAATGCAAAGACCGCTAATGATATTGGATCTATCATTCCAGTCGTCATAACAGTTTACAAGGATAGATCATTCAGCTTTATTACAAAAACACCACCAGCATCCAGATTGTTGCTGGCTGCCGCAAAGATTACAAAAGGGTCTGGCGAGCCCAACCGGGATAAAGTTGGAAAGGTTACCAGGGATCAGCTTGTTGCAATTGCCGAAACCAAAAAAGAAGATCTAAATGCCTCAGATATAGATGCTGCTGTAAAGATTATTGCAGGTACAGCAAGAAGTATGGGGATAGAAGTAATTTAACTTTAAGTAAAAGAGTGATGAAAATGCCAAAGCGGAGTAAAAATCATACAGAAGCACTTAAAAAGGTCGATAGAACTGTTCAATACGATCCACTGAATGCCTTGGAATTGACGGTTTCTTCCAGCTATGTAAAGTTTGATGAAACGGTTGATGTTGCGGTGAGGTTAAGCGTTGATCCCCGGCATGCCGATCAAATGGTTCGTGGAACGGTTATATTACCCAACGGACTTGGTAAAGAAGTAAAAGTATTAGTTTTTGCAAAAGGCGAGAAAGAAAAAGAAGCCTTGGATGCAGGGGCAGACTTTATTGCCGATGAAGATACTATTAAAAAGATTCAAGACGGATGGTTTGGCTTTGATAAAGCCATTGCAACTCCTGATATGATGGGTTCAGTGGGAAAGTTAGGCCGGATCTTAGGGCCTCGTGGCCTGATGCCTAATGCCAAAACCGGAACAGTAACCTTTGAACTTGAAAAAGCAATCAACGAAGTAAAAGCCGGTAAAATTGATTTTCGGGTTGAAAAAGCAGGTATTGTTCATGTTCCTGTGGGCAAAATCTCTTTTGGTGCCCAAAAATTAGCTGAAAACGTTAAAGCTTTTTTAGATAAACTGGTGGCATTAAAACCTGCATCCAGTAAGGGAACTTATTTAAAAACAATCAGTATATCTTCTACAATGGGCCCGGGTATAAAAGTGGATCCCCTGTTGATAAAGTAGACCGATAAAGTAGACTGATAAAATAGATTTTTAAACCTGTCATAGACAGTAGGTGTGCTTTTATTGAAAAGCACATAATCGGATTTGCCGGCCTGCCGAGATAGAAGATAATATAATTTTGTTTTGGTTTAGTTGGCACCTTCGGAAAAATACATTTATTGAAAGGAGGTGTAAGAAAAATGCTGAATATTTCCCAAAAACAAGAACAGGTTAAAAGGCTCGCAAAAGAGTTTTTAGAATCTGAGATTTCAATACTTGTGGACTATAAAGGTCTAGATGTATTGAAAATGACTGACCTTCGTGCGCAACTCAGAAATGAAGGCATTCAGATGGAAGTTGTTAAAAATACTTTACTGGAAAGAGCATCAGAAGGCACGGATGCGGCCTTGATGAAGGATTTTTACAAAGGGCCCAATGCCATTATTATATCAAAAGATGATCCTGTTGCTCCGGCCAGGATTCTGGCGAAGTTTGCAAAGGACAACGATAAACTTGAGATTAAAGCAGGTGCTTTATCAGGCAAGCTTCTCACTATTGAAGAGATAAACCAACTGGCTAAAATGCCATCCAGAGATGAGCTTCTCGGACAACTGGTTCGTACACTGAATGCGGTTCCAACCTCATTAGTTACAGTTCTTTCCGGTGTCCCAAGAGCTTTTGTTAATGTCCTTAATGCGGTTAAAGATCAAAAAGATGCTGCATAAATATTTTTACATATAATTTTAGAAAATACATATTTTATAGTTTTATTTTAGGAGAAAAAAATGGCTGATATCACAAAAGAAGATGTAATTGAATTTATATCCAACATGAGCGTTCTTGACCTTTCCGAGCTTGTAAAAGAGCTTGAAGAAAAATTTGGTGTATCTGCGGCAGCACCCGTAGCATTTGCCGGCGCAATGCCTGCTGGTGAGGCTGTCGCTGAAGAAGAACAAACCGAGTTTGATGTTGTTCTGGAAACATTTGGAGACAAGAAAATAAATGTTATTAAAGAAGTAAGAGCTATTACGGGACTGGGTCTTAAAGAAGCCAAAGCGCTTGTCGAAGAAGCCCCAAAAGCCGTTAAAGAGGGAGTTACAAAAGAAGAAGCTGATAAAATTAAAGAAAAACTAGAAGGGGCTGGTGCACAGGTTTCTGTAAAATAATTTTTGCAAAATAAATTAACTTATAAAAGTTTTAAGTTGCATAAAATTTATGCGGGGGCAAGGCAAAAGTGCCATGTCTCCGCTTTTACGGTTGGAAAAACTCACACTGGGAGATACCATGACCGGAAGTCTTTTGATAAATAAGCGTAATAGAAAAGAGTTTGGCAGCAGAAGAAAAATCATTGATATTCCTGATTTAATAGGGATGCAAAGAAATTCTTACGAGGGTTTTCTTCAAAAAGATGTTTTGCCTGAAGAAAGGGAAGATAAGGGACTTCATACCGTTTTCAAATCTGTTTTCCCTATCAAGGATTTTACAGATACATCCTCTTTGGAGTATGTTTCATATTCTTTTGGCGAACCAAAATATTCCATGAAAGAATGTACTTCAAGGGGAATGACCTATGATATTCCGGTAAATATCAAAGTCCGGCTTGTTGTTTACGATCATGATAAGGAAAGTTCTGTTTCAACGATTCGTGACATCAAAGAACAAGAAATCTATTTTGGTACCATACCATTGATGACACGACAAGGTACCTTTATTATTAATGGCACTGAAAGAGCAGTCGTAAGCCAGTTGCACAGATCATCCGGCGTATTTTTTGATCATGATAAAGGAAAGAAATATTCCACAGGGAAAATTATTTATTCTGCCAGAATTATTCCTGTCAGAGGTTCCTGGATTGATATGGAAATTGATGCCAAAGATATCGTTTACATCAGAATTGACAGACGAAGAAAATTTCCTGTTTCCATCCTGTTTAAGTCCTTTGGTTACACCAGTGAAGATATCTTGGATTTTTTCTATGATAAAGAGAATATTAATAAAAAGGATGGATCTTTTTTTAAAGAATTTTCCCAGGATAATCTGGCACGGCAAAGGGCCAGCTTTGATATTAAATCTCCAAAAACTGGAGAAGTAGTTGTCAAAAAGGGAAGAATTTTCACGAAACGAGCCTTAAAACAGCTGGAAGATGACGGACTTGATTATATCCCTATCCTGGAAAGCGAATTGATTGATAAAGCCTTTGCTCAGAATATTCTTGATGAAGAGACAGGAGAAATACTAGTCAAAGCCGGTGATTTGATTACTGAAGAAACTTTTGAACTTATTGAGGAAAAGAGCCTTAACAAGTTTAATATACTTTGTGTTGATCCCAGAAGCTCAGATTCCATGCGGAAAACACTTTTTGCCGATAAAATCCAGACCAAAGAAGAAGCTTTAATGGATATTTATAGACGTCTTCGACCTGGAAACCCAGCAACAATGGAGGTGGCCCAGGACTTTATCGATCATCTATTCTTCAGACAAGCCTATTATGATTTGTCTAAGGTAGGAAGGCTGAAAATGAATCATCGTCTTGGGGTTAATACAAAGATTGATGTAAAAACCTTAAGAAAAGAAGATGTTTTGTTAACGGCAGCTACGTTGATTGAACTCAAAGATACTCAGGGAAAGGTTGATGATATAGATCATTTGGGAAATCGTCGTGTTAGGGCAGTGGGAGAGCTTCTTCAAAACCATTACAGAATTGGTCTTGTAAGGATGGAGAGGGCCATTAAAGAAAAAATGAGTATGCAGGAAGTGGATGCCATGATGCCCCACGATTTAATCAATCCTAAGCCTGTTTCAGCGGTTGTTCGGGAATTTTTCGGAACTTCGCAGTTGTCTCAGTTCATGGATCAGACAAACCCCTTATCTGAAACTACTCATAAAAGAAGGTTGTCCGCACTGGGGCCTGGTGGGTTGACCAGGGAAAGGGCAGGGTTTGAGGTTAGAGACGTTCATCCATCCCATTATGGAAGAATTTGCCCCATTGAGACGCCTGAAGGACCGAATATTGGACTGATTGTTTCTTTGTGTACTTATGCAAGAGTTAATGATTTCGGTTTTATTGAGACTCCTTTTAGAATTGCTAATGAAGGAAATGCATCCAAGGATATTAAACATCTTACAGCTTTTGAAGAGCAGGAACATCCTATTGGCCAGGCAAATGCTCCCCTGGATGTAGATGGGAATTTTATCAATCCTCTGGTTTCATCTCGAGTTGGAGGCGAATTTGAAATGATCGAGAATAAAGATGTTAAATTCATGGATGTCTCACCAAATCAATTGGTATCTGTTTCTGCATCTTTAATTCCTTTTCTTGAAAACGATGATGCCAACAGGGCGTTGATGGGATCGAACATGCAACGTCAGGCAGTGCCTTTGATCAAAAGTGAAGCCCCACTGGTTGGTACTGGAATGGAGAGTGTTGTTGCAAGAGATTCCGGGGTTACCATTGTGGCCGATTATGACGGTACTATTGTTGATGTGGATTCCAAAAGGATTGTTGTACGAAATACTGATACCAAAGAGAGCAATTTTGAAAAGGCGGTTTCTATATATAATTGCTCAAAATTTATCCGTTCTAATCAGAATACCTGTTTTAACCACCGCCCCATAGTTGTAAAAGGTGAAACTGTAAAAAAAGGTCAGGTGATTGCAGACGGTCCATCAACGGAGATGGGAGAACTGGCCCTTGGTAAAAATGTTACAGTAGCTTTCATGCCCTGGGATGGATACAATTATGAGGACTCCATTTTGGTAAGCGAGCGGCTGGTAAAAGATGGTATTTATACGTCTATTCATATTGAAGAATTTGAAGTTCTGGCGCGGGACACAAAACTTGGCAAAGAGGAAATTACCCGGGATATTCCTAACGTTGGTGAAGAAGCGTTAAAAAATCTTGATGAAAGCGGTATCATCCGACTGGGCGCTGAAGTAAAATCCGGAGATATCCTTGTTGGTAAAATTACACCAAAAGGAGAGACACAGCTTTCTCCTGAAGAAAAACTTTTGCGTGCTATCTTTGGCGAAAAAGCAGGTGATGTTAAAGACACTTCTCTTTGTGTACCTCCAGGTGTTAAAGGTAAGGTGATTGATGCAAAGGTCTTCTCAAGAAGAGGCCTTACTAAAGATGATCGAACAAGACTTATTGAAGATGATGAAATTGAAAGGTTTGAAAAAGACAGGGATGATGAAATTAAAATTATTTCTGATGTGGCCCAGAAGAAAGTTGAGTCCATCCTTGTCGGTAAAAAATTAATTACAGATCTTGAAAAAACAGGAAAGATCCTTGTTAAATCCGGAACCAAGGTAAAAGAGGGGCTTTTTGCAGGTATTTCAGTGTCTGTGCTTGTAAATGTTGCTGTTAAGAATGCGGTGAGCACTGAAAAGGCTCAAATTATTCTAGAAAATGCCCAGAAACAGATTAAAAAGGCAAGAGAAAAATTTAACAGACAGGTATCCAGATTTGAAAAAGGGGATGATCTTCCTCCTGGTGTACTTAAAATGATCAAAATCAGTGTTGCCATGGAAAGAGTCCTCTCTGTCGGCGATAAAATGGCAGGTCGTCATGGAAATAAAGGTGTTGTTTCTAGGATTTTAAGAGTGGAAGATCTACCATACTTTGAAGATGGAAGACCGGTGGATATGGTACTCAATCCTTTGGGCGTCCCTTCTCGAATGAACGTTGGCCAGATATTGGAGATTCATCTGGGACACGCGGCTTATGGCTTGGGTCAACGAATTGATGAACACCTTAGTCAAATGAAGCTGAACAAATTAAGAGAAAAAGTCATTCAAATTTTTTCTATGACTGAAACTCAAAAAAAAGATAAGAAAGAAGATACGCTTGCAAGCGATATTGAAAAGATGTCTAATGAAGAGCTTGTGAACTTCGCATCACTATACAAAAATGGGGTGCATATGGCAACCCCTGTTTTTGATGGTGCCAGTGAAGATGAGATCAAACAGCTGATAGATATGGCAGGATTTGATACATCCGGGCAAGCAGTTCTTTATGATGGCAGAACTGGCGAACCTTTTGATAAAGCGGTAACCGTTGGAGCCATGTACATGCTTAAGCTTCACCATCTGGTTGATGATAAACTTCATGCACGTTCCATTGGTCCATATTCTCTGGTTACTCAGCAACCATTAGGTGGTAAAGCTCAGTTTGGTGGACAAAGACTGGGTGAGATGGAAGTCTGGGCAATGGAAGCATATGGTGCGGCCCATGCTTTGCAGGAATTTTTAACAGTTAAGTCCGATGATATGATCGGCAGAACTCGAATGTATGAAAAAATAGTAAAAGGCCAGAATGTTCTTGAACCTGGAATGCCTGAATCTTTCAGGGTTCTTACTAAAGAATTGAATAGTCTGGGTTTAGATATGAATCTTTTAGAAGGAATTAAATAAGGAGAAGATTTTGGACAATATATATGATTTCTTCGCAAAACCAAAAGATCCTAAGATTTATACGGGCGTTCAAATTAGCCTTGCATCTTCAGACCAGATTAGAGAGTGGTCTCATGGTGAAATAAAAAAACCGGAAACAATAAATTACAGGACTTTCAAACCTGAAAGAGATGGACTTTTCTGTGCAAAAGTTTTTGGTCCCACTAAGGATTATGAGTGCAATTGTGGTAAATACAAGCGCATGAAACATCGTGGGGTTGTTTGTGAAAAATGTGGAGTTGAGGTAATCCAGTCAAAAGTCAGGCGAGAACGGATGGCTCACATAGAACTTGCGTCTCCAGTATCTCACATTTGGTTTTTAAAAAGTCTTCCAAGTAAGATTGGAAATGTGCTTGATTTGACATTAAAGAATCTTGAAAAAGTTCTTTATTTTGACTCTTATCTTGTCATAGATCCAAAAGACACAGGCCTTAAAAAACTTCAACTTTTGTCTGATGATCAATATTATGAAGCATTGGAAACTTTTGGTGATGAGTTTGAAGCTGGCATTGGTGCGGAAGCAATATTAAAACTACTTGAAGAGATTGATCTTCAAGCCGTTCATGATGAACTTAAAGAAGAAATAACCCTTACCAAATCCGTAGCCAAGAAACAAAAAATGGCCAAACGTCTTAGAGTTATTGATGCGTTTTTGACATCTGGGATTGAGCCTACACGAATGATTATGACGGCATGTCCCATTCTGCCTCCTGATTTAAGGCCTCTTGTGCCCCTTGAAGGCGGGCGGTTTGCAACATCTGACTTGAACGATCTGTATAGAAGGGTATTAAACAGAAACAATCGGTTGAAAAGACTGGTTGATCTGAATGCTCCGGATATTATTGTCAGAAATGAAAAAAGAATGTTGCAGGAAGCTGTGGATGTTTTGTTTGACAATGGTCGTCATGGCAGAGTGGTTACAGGTCCCAATAAAAGACCGTTAAAGTCATTGAGTGATACTTTAAAAGGTAAACAGGGAAGATTCAGGCAGAACCTTCTCGGTAAACGGGTGGATTACTCCGGGCGAACAGTTATCACCGTAGGTTCTGAGCTCCGGCTGCATCAATGCGGTATACCTAAAAAGATGGCCTTGGAATTGTTTAAACCTTTTATTTATAATTATCTTGAACAAAAAGGACTCGTATCAACTGTTAAGAGTGCCAAGAAAATGGTTGAGCGTGAGGAGACAGAGGTTTGGGATGCTCTTGAATCAGTTGTAAAAGAATATCCGGTGATGCTTAATCGTGCACCAACTCTCCATCGTCTTGGGTTTCAGGCATTTGAACCCGTCTTAATTGAAGGGAAGGCGATTCAGCTTCATCCTTTGGTTTGCCCTGCATTTAACGCAGATTTTGACGGTGACCAGATGGCGGTTCATGTACCACTTTCTCTTGAGTCTCAGCTTGAGGCCAGGATCATGATGCTATCAACCAATAACATCTTATCTCCTGCAAACGGCCAGCCTATCATTGTACCGACCCAGGATATTGTTTTGGGTATTTATTATATGACTCGTGCTGTTAAGCTTCAAATGGGTGAAGGTGTCAGATTTTCAAGTATTGAAGAAGTCAGATATGCATTTGATGCTGGCGAACTTAGCCTCCATGCCAAGATTAAAGTCCGCATTGATGGAGAAATGTACGACACCACAACAGGAAGAATTCTTCTTTGGGAAACAATACCTGGGGATATTCTTTTATCATTGACTAGAATCAGAACTCAAACCCTGGAATCTTGCGAAGCTGCAATGGAAGAATTAAAAGCTGGAAAGAATTTTAACAGGGTTCTATCAAAATATTCTGATGATAAAATTAAAAAAACCAGAGGAAAAACAGATTTTCTTACCAGGAAGGAATTTAAAAATATGTTCCAGGTATCTGAGATTGTTGTCGAACAACTCTATGGCCTGAAACAGGATCAGTTTACAGATATTAGAAAAGTGGGGGATTATTATACTATATTTAGAGTGGATCAGCGTAAAACAACCCTGCCTTTTAATTTAGTAAACAGACTGATGGATAAATCTTCCATTGTAAGACTGATTGACTATGCATACCGTAATATAGGTTTGAAAGAAACGGTAATTCTTTCTGACAGGCTTAAGGATATTGGTTATAAATATTCTACTTTGGGCGGACTTTCCATTTGTGTGAGCGATATGATTATTCCGGATGAAAAATGGGATATCATTGCCAAATCTGAAAAAAATATTGAAGATATAAAAGATCAGTATTCCGAGGGATTGATTACTCAGGGTGAGAAGTACAATAAAGTTGTGGATATTTGGGCACAGGCCACGGATGATATTGCCAATGCCATGATGGAAGTCATGAAAAATCCAAAGGGCACCACGGATACTGATGCACCGGAAGAATTGAATGCGGTTTATGTTATGGCAGACTCAGGTGCTCGTGGAAGTAAAGACCAGATGCGTCAGTTGGCTGGAATGCGTGGTTTGATGGCCAAGCCTTCCGGGGAGATTATTGAAAACCCGATTACAGCCAATTTCCGAGAAGGATTGTCCGTCCTTCAATATTTTATATCAACTCATGGTGCACGTAAAGGTTTGGCTGATACCGCCTTGAAAACCGCAAACTCCGGGTATCTCACAAGACGACTGGCCGATGTGGGCCAGGATTGTACCATTGTGGAACCCGACTGCGGTACCATTAACGGTATTGAAGTGGAATCATTGTACGAGGGGGGTGAAGTCATTCAAACCCTTGGTGAGAGAATCCTAGGAAGGGTTACCCAGGAAGATATTCACGATCCCTACTCAGATGAATTTATTGTCGGGGTGGATACTGAACTTTCTGAAAGTGATGTTAAAAGAATAGAAGCAGCAGGCGTTCAAAAAGTTAAAATTCGTTCTGTTCTTACATGCAATTCAAAGCATGGAGTTTGCTCCAGATGTTATGGAAGAGACCTGGCCCATGGTGTTACTGTTGAAATCGGTCAGGCCATTGGTATTGTGGCAGCTCAGTCAATTGGTGAACCCGGAACTCAGTTGACGATGAGGACCTTTCACATTGGTGGTACCGCCTCTCGAAAAGTAGAGGTTGCAGAAATTAAAGCCAGAGTCGGTGGTATATTGAAATACAATGAAGATATCCAGACCGTTGTTTCTGCAGAAAACCAAGTCATTGTAATGAATCGTAAAGGCGGGGGCATCAATATTGTTGGAGAAGAAGGACGTGAGAGAGCGAAAGAGACGGTTATTTATGGTGCTACTCTTCATATCCCCGATGGTAAGAAAATAGAACCGGGTGATGTGATTGCCACTTGGGATCCGTTTACAACACCAATCATTACAGAAGTTACCGGTCGTATTCGATTTGCTGATATAGAAGTTGGCAATACAGTTCAGGAGCAGATTGATCAGGTTACCGGTAAAGTTTCCCGCACGATTATTGAAGGTAGAGATACTGAGATTCGACCCAGAATTACCATTAAGGATAAAGAAGGGAAAGGGGTTAAACTTCCGAATTCAAAAGCTGCCCGATACTATCTGCCTGTGAATGCCATCCTTACCGTTGATGAAGATGATCAGGTCATGGCTGGAGATGTCATTGGAAAATTGCCAAGGGCGACCACAAAAACCAAGGATATTACCGGTGGTCTTCCAAGGGTAGCTGAGCTTTTTGAAGTCAGAAAGCCAAAAGATCCTGGAATGTTGACGGAAATAGACGGGTATGTATCAGTTTCAAAGGGAACAAAAGGAAGACAGAAAGTAACGATAACTCCAGCAGATGTTGGAGAAAAGAAAGAGTACTCTGCTCCTAAGGGTCAGCATGTTACCGTTTATGACGGTGATTATGTGAAAGCGGGTGATCCCTTGATTGCAGGAAGCGCGAACCCCCAGGATATTATGAATATCAAGGGTGAAGTGGCATTGGCAAAATATCTGGTGGATGAGGTTCAAGAGGTTTATCGGCTTCAGGGTGTAAGAATTAATGATAAGCACATTGAAGTGGTCATTCGTCAGATGATGAGGCGGGTAAAAGTTATTAGTACTGGAGACACCAACTTCATACCTGATGAACAGGTGGACAGAATTCATTTTGAAGATGTAAACCGGGAGGTGGCAATGACAGGTGGCGAACCGGCAAAAGGCGAGCCGTTGATCCTTGGTATTACAAAAGCATCTTTGTCTACGGACAGCTTTCTTTCTGCCGCATCCTTCCAGGAAACAACAAAAGTGTTGACCCTTGCAGCAATAGAAGGAAAGTATGATGGACTTAAAGGACTGAAAGAGAATGTTGTAATGGGCAGACTCATCCCTGCGGGGACTGGGTTTTCAGGTTATCAAAATGTTGAAGTAGGGTTTGGAGTGGGTGCACAGATATAATTTAAAAATAAAAAAACTTGACATTTTGAACAAGTAAAAGTAGAATTATTATTTTGTCGTGTATGACAATGGTTAAAATTTGATAAGGAGCGTAAGGGAGAGTTATGCCGACCATTAATCAGTTGGTTAGAAAAGGTAGGAAAAAAGCAGAGAAAAAGGTTAGTACGCCTGCTTTGAAGGGCGGACCACAGAAACGTGGGGTTTGCACCAGGGTGTACACATCAACTCCAAAGAAACCTAACTCTGCATTGAGAAAAGTTGCCAGGGTTCGTTTGACTACCGGAATGGAAGTTGCTGCATATATACCAGGTATGGGCCACAATCTTCAGGAGCACTCTGTTGTTCTTGTAAGAGGTGGCAGAGTAAAGGATCTTCCAGGTGTACGCTATCATATAGTAAGAGGTGCTCTTGATACTCTGGGCGTCGATGATAGGCGACAGGGTCGATCAAAATACGGAGCAAAAAGGCCTAAATAAATATTAAAAGATTTAAATTTAAGTTATGGTGGACATGAATTATGGCTGTAAAAGAGATTAACCTTGATAATGTAACAAAAAATGCAACCCAGGAAGAAAAGCTTGCCGCTAAATTTGTGAATTGTGTCATGAAAGATGGGAAAAAAAATGCAGCACGTAAAGCTGTAAAAACTGCATTATTTATTGCACAGGAAAAGATTGGTGAGCCTGCTCTGGATGTTCTTAAAAAGGCAATTGACAATATTAGACCTGCAGTTGAGGTTAAATCCAGGAGAATTGGCGGCTCTACATACCAGGTGCCAACTGATATCAAACCCAGTAGGCAGACAGCTCTGGCTTTTCGATGGCTGATTAACTTCAGTCGTAATCGTTCTGAAAAGGGCTTTGCAAATAAACTCGCCTCAGAACTGCTTGACGCTTGCAACGGACGTGGCGGAGCAATGAAAAAAAAGGAAGATACACACAAAATGGCAGAGGCCAACAAGGCATTTGCGCATTTCAGGTGGTAATTAATATTTTGAATATCCTGATAACATTCCACAGGAGGAGTTAAGAAGATGGCTAAAGAGAAATTTGAGCGGACAAAGCCGCATGTGAACATAGGAACGATCGGTCACATTGATCATGGGAAGACAACGCTTACAGCCGCGATCACCAAACATGCAGC
>Ga0233447_1000317_pt1 | contig 58198 bp, 51 predicted proteins | sample SI_124_October20_3_FD_183014 | JGI IMG/M metagenome (GOLD analysis project Ga0233447, IMG submission 183014) | Seawater microbial communities from Saanich Inlet, British Columbia, Canada - SI_124_October2016_135_MG | ecosystem: Environmental > Aquatic > Marine > Inlet | place: Canada: British...
AAAGAACCAATTATGAATTTAGTGTCGGAAGATGATTTTAAGAAAATAATTCAAAAAAAGATTTCTTATGCAACAAATTAATAGAGCTAAAGATTTATTAGATAAGCATAAAATAGACATGTTTTTGTTTTATGATGAAATTTCTATTTATTATTTAACTAATATCAAAGTAGAAAATGCAGTTTTATGTTTGAGGGAAAACAAAACTACTCTTTTTGTGGATAGTAGATTTATAGAAGAAATAGATAGTAATGAATCTTTAGATGTTTGTCTTTATAGTGAAAATAATTTTGATAACTATTTTCACTTATTTAAAAAGAAATTAAAAATAGGGTTTGACGGCAAGAGCGTTAGCTATTTTCAATACAAAAAAATTATTTCCTTTTTTGAAAACAAACAAGGGTTTGAAATAATTGACATCGATGATTTTTTAAAAGACATAAGAGTAGTTAAAACTGATATAGAAATATCTTATCTAAAAACCTCTTCGCAACTAACCTGGAAAGGATATCAACATATCTCTTCTTTATTAAAAGAAGGTGTTAGTGAAAAAAAATTAGCTGACGAGTTTTATGTTTTTTGTAGAAATAACGATACTGAGATAGCTTTTGATCCTATTATTTGTTTTGCAGAAAATACCTCTATTCCTCACCATAAGCCTTCTTTAAAACCATATAAAAAAGGTGACATTGTCCTGATGGACTTAGGTTGCATATTTAAAGGATATCATTCTGATTTTACTAGAACTGTGATATTTCAAAACAAAGATCCTATAATCAATAGGTTTTATTATGTTGTTAAAAAAGCTTTAGAAGCGGGGATCAAAGCTTGTAGGATAGGATCTTATATAGCTGATATCGATAAAGCTATTTACCAAGTTATAAGAAAAGAGGGTTTAGAAGAATATATTTTACATGCATCAGGTCATGGAATTGGTCTACAAACGCATGAATTTATAAGAATTAACAAAAATTCAAATGAGAAAATAGAAAAAAATATGACATTAGCTATTGAGCCTGGTTTATATAAAGCAAAACATTGTGGTATTCGTTTAGAGGAGATGGGAAGAATTACTGAAAATGGGTTTGATAATTTTTATAAAATGGAAGGGATTTTGTAATGGAAGAAAAAAAGTTTCAAAGAAAAAAAGAAGATTTTATTTGTGAAGTATGTTCTTCGTATGTATATGGGAATGGATATACTAATCATTGCCCTTATTGTCTGCATTCAAAACATGTTGATGTTTCTCCAGGTGATAGACAGTCAGATTGTAAAGGTATAATGAAGCCTGTATCTTTTGAATTTAAAGCTAATAGCTGGAGAGTTGTTCATTGTTGTATTAAATGTAAACACACAAAAATCAATAAATTGTCTTCCCAAGATAATATCGATGTAATAGCCAATCTTATGACTGCTGGCGGTAAAAAACAATGATTTCAATCATGGGATTAGAGAGTTTTTTTTAATATACATAGGTTGTTACAATTTTACCCAGTAGAAGAGCAAAAAATCAACAAAATCATCTTTTGAGTCTATTTGCTAAACTTGCTCAATAAGCAAAATTAGATCTGTGAATTTCAATCTAAAGGATTTTTCTGTTTTAAATCGGAGGAATTCTCAGGGTAGTAATAATGAAAGGTTTTTAAAAGAAAGAAAAGAGTTTGTTTATCTTTCTTGCATCATCATTCAAAGAAAGGCGTTTTCAAATGCAATAGTTGAAGGGGTGAGTGTTATTGAGTTAAAAACAAAAGACAAAAAGGCTATTTTAAAAATTAAGTAGCTGTGTAAGGATAATGATTATTAAGAAAAAAGAAATAATAAGTTTTTGGATAATAAGATTAAAGTATGCTTAAGAAAGTCTTTCTGAATAGTTTATAAATGTTTTTTCAAAATATCACAGTATTTTTTTTGAATAAATTTCGTATGACTCATAATAATTTATTATTTGAGTCATATGAAACATAAATTCTATTATGGTGCGTAAACAACATTCTATTTTTTATTCTTTCTTAGAACAAAACCTACTTATTTTATGCTGTTGGAAGAGATAGTAATTTATCGTAAACAATTGGAGCAGCTTGTACTGTAGCTGTTCCGACTTTTTTTAATTCATTTCCAACGCTGCTAAAGACACCACCAATAGGTTTTAATACCGTTTCCACAACGCATCCCGTAACGTGAATAATTTCCCCTACAGTCACCGTGCCAACATATGCAATATTGGCGGTAATGAAACCTCCCCCTAACCCTCTTACATTATATTTTAGTGCGTAATCTGTTCCTCTTTCATTAATACTCAAATAGCCTACATCTGTCATTTTTTTTAGAGTTTCACTAGAAACATCTCTTAAATCTTTATCAAGATCTGCTCTTTGAATATCAGATTTTAAACCTTTTGAATCTATCACAGAAAATTTCTGATCATCATGCGTGATTATAAGTTTTCCTAATCTAGAAGGAACAAATAAACTTTCATCCGGAATTATTATAACATTAGTTGACATAACCTTTCTCCTATATATAAATTTTTACTCTCAAATCTCATATTTGAAGTTTTTAGATGAAAGATATATAATTAAAGCTGATTTTTCTGCTAACTAAATTTTTCTTAATAGCTGAAAAATTTAGTATTCTCTGAAGTAATTAGATATTGGGTGAAAAAAAATAAAAAAGCTTTTTAAAAAACACTTTTAGCAATGTTTCTCGATGTTTTTCTCTACGAAGTTTGTATTTATAATTTTTTCAAAACAGAGCTTCAGGTGTAATATCTTTCAAAAACATTAAATCTTCGTTAAAAAAGGCAATAAAATATAAATTAATAGTTAAAGTAAATCAAATGGTCCATAAAAAATTATAGAAAATAAGAGTTACTACGTAACAGCAGTAAATAAATTTCATATGACTCATAATGATTTATTATTGAAGTCATATGAAACATAAACCCTATTATAATGTATAAACAACATTCTATTTTTTATTTTGTCTCAGAATGCAACCTATTTATTTTATGATGATGGACGCGATCGTAATGACAAATAAACAGTTGGAGCAGTGTACATTGTAGATTTTCCGGCTGTTATTAATGAATCTCCAGCTTTTTTAAATTCGCCACCAATTGGTTCTATCGCCTTTCCTGTAGCGAACATAGTTGCCCCTGCAACAAATGTGCCAACACCCGCATCCACAGCCAATCTATGAGATTCTTCTCTTGACATTATTTCTATCCTATGAGGTTCTTCTCCCCCTAATCCTCTTACATTATATTTTAGTGCGTAATCTGTTCCTCTTTCATTAATACTTAAATAGCCTACATCTGTCATTTTTTTTAGAGTTTTACTAGAAACATCTCTTAAATCTTTATCAAGACCTACTCTTTGAATATCAGATTTTAAACCTTTTGAATCTATCACAGAAAATTTATGATCATCATGCGTGATTATAAGTTTTCCTAATCTAGAAGGAACAAATAAACTTCTATCCGGAATTGTTGTAACATTAGTTGACATAACCTTTCTCCTATATATAAATTTTTACTCTCAAATCTCATATTTGAAGTTTTTAAATGAAAGATATATAATTAAAGCTGCTTTTTCTGCTAACTAAATTTTTCTTAATAGCTGAAAAATTTAGTATTCTTTGAAGTAATTAGATCTTGGGTGAAAAAAAATAAAAAAGGTTTTTAAAAGACACTTTTAGCAATGTTTATTGATGAATTAGGAATCTTATCGGCTTTAGCCGTGGTTAATTGTCAAAGAGCAAAATATACAAGGATAGTTCTTGTTAACAAAAATATTTGTACGAGAATTTTTTTTTCTATTACACTTGCAATTATGTTAAGTTTTAGAAAAAAAGTATTAATTGGTGATTTTTTAATTTTTATTATCATCTTAGGGTGTTTGTTTCCTTTTATAGGAAAGACCGTAAGAAATATTACCGAGCAATCATTAGAAGAAAGAGCTAATGATCTTATTAGTGATATTAAAAATGTATCTTCTACTTCTTCGATGGTAGATTTATTGCGCTCTCAAGAATCTTATTCTTTTTATAGAGTAACTTTAATTTGTGATGATAAAATCTTATATGATTCGCATGCATATAAGACTGTTTATCAAGAGTCTTCTAAAGAAGATATTCTTTCTCAAAAAGAAGTGACAAAAGCACAAAAAGAAGGTCAAGGTTATGGTGAGAGGTTTTCTGATTTATTCAATCAGCCTTTTGCTTATGTAGCTACTTCATTTGATTTTGAAGGAAAGACCTATATTTTAAGAGTAGGTTTTCCATTTAAACACATCAAACAGCTTATAAAAGACTTTGAAGTAGGATTTTTGTTATTTGCAACGTTAATACTTTTTATATATGGGGTAATGATATGGGTTGTAGTTCATAGATTTACTAGACCTATTCAAAAGATTATAAGTGTTATAAAGACTAAACAGGATCAACATTATAATGTTTTACCTAAGATAGAATTTGGAAAGACTATTAATCCCAAAGATGATTTTGGGAGGCTTGCGACTATTTTAAATAGTATGTCTGATAGAATAAAAAAACAAATTCAGAAACTTACAGATCAGCGCAATGAAAATGAAGCTATATTAGAAACTTTACTTGAAGGGGTTATAGCTTTAGATATTAATAATAAAATTACATATATAAATGAAATTGCTTTGCACTATCTTAAAATAGATAAAATGGTAATTAATAACTCTTTAGAAGATCTTATAAAAGAGAATTTCTCTAAGTTATTAATTATGTGTAAGAATCTTGTTGCTTTTTCTTTAAAACAAAAGAAAGTGTTAACTGAATCTATTGTAATAGGAACTTCGAATAAGATTTATTTGAATATAATAGTGATGCCAAGAGAAAAAAATAAAGGCACAGTAATTGTTCTACAGGACAAAACAGCTGATACTAAAGTCATTGAAATGGGTAAGGATTTTATAGCTAATGCTTCTCATGAACTTAGAACTCCAATAACTATTATCAGGGGATTCGCGGAAACTCTGCAAGACATTCCTAACATATCTGAAGACATGTTAAAAGAGATTACTCAAAAGATAGTCAGAACATCTGACAGGTTGAATAATTTAGTTCAGAGCTTATTAAAATTAACCAATATTGAGAATTTATCTAGAAGTGATTTTAGTCAATGTGACTTAGAAACTGTTTTAAAAGATTTATCTCAGCAATTACAAGCTATCTATAAAAATGTTAAAATCAAGTTAACTTTATCTTCTGTAAAAGTGCTTTGTGAAAAAAGTTTAATTGAGCTTGCTATTATGAATATTTTAGATAATGCAGTAAAGTATTCTGAAGGTACTCCTGAAATATTTGTAGAGTTAACTAAAGAAAATAATATGGCATTAATTTCTATTCAGGATAATGGAATGGGTATTCCAGATGAAGATATCGAACATATTTTTGATAGATTTTATACAGTTGACAAAGCTCGTAGTAGAAAGTTAGGAGGAGCAGGTCTTGGACTTTCAATTGTAAAAAGTATTGTAGATAAGCATAAGGGTAATATTGAAGTGCTCTCAGAAGGAAGAGGAACTTTATTTAAAATTAAATTGCCTATTAAACCTTAGATCTTTTTAGTTTTTCGGATAGTAATTTGAGTTTTTTCATCTATCCCTAAAACTGTCACATAAGAATCTCTTTTATGAGTAAAGGAAATGAATTCAAGAGGATTAAAATCTCTTTGTGTAACGATGTTTTCTTGTTCTAAAATCTTATTGAAATCTTCTTTTGTTATTTTATTATTTTCTAATCGATTTTTTATTATTTTTTCTGCAATTTTTTTATTAAAAAGAGAGCTTAATATATTGTATGAAGCATGTTGAATGCAAATCCGATTTGAGGTAGAACTATTTATTGTTATTACATCTAATAAAGAAGGGACACCTATATTCTTGTTAGGATCATAGAATTTTGTTCCTTTGAGCATTCGATAATATAGTTGCTGATATTTTTCGTTTTGTAATTTTAATTTAGGAAGTTCTACATCTTGTTTATTTTTTATAAGATTTTTTCCAGCTAAAATAATTTGGTCTATTAATTTATATTCTAAATTTTTTTCATTTGCATTTTTAAAAGTTGAGGTGTCTTTATAAACATGTTTGATAAGTCTAGCTAGAAGTTCATAAGTGTTTTTATTTTCTTCTAAAAAAAGTGGATAAATATTTAGTTGACTGCATCCATGTATTTCTACTTTATCTTTTACATGTATTGTTTTTTTTGTCTTTGAATCTATAGTAGTGTTATTTTTTTTAGAAGACTCGGCTTTTTTTCCTTTTTTAGATTTATATAAATTTTTTTCACATAAATTATAAGCTTTTCTTTGAGCTTGCATATTGCCAGAATGGCTTATTTGTATTTTTTCGACATCAATTCTTTTAGATAAAATTGACTGAGTTGATAAAGCTAAAATTAATAATATAGTCGAAATGGTAACTAATATGTTCATAAATTATTTACTAGCTAAATAAGTTACTACAGTTTGTTCTGAATCGATAAAAAAAGCAAAGGTAAAATCGTTGTTTAAAGATATTTTGACTATGCAGGGAAGGTCTTCATCAGGAATAGAGGCTTTCCAAAGATACTTATTACTATCTTTTACTAAAAAGTCATATTTTGCTTGATTGACGTTGTTTAGAATTGTTTCTTTTCTTTTTTTATTTTTGCTATATATGGATAAGATTAATTTTTTTTCTTTATTTACAGCAAGCTTGCCCATAACTTTTCCTGAAAAATCAGGATCAGGGTCAATTTGATTGTCAAAAAAGAAATATAAATAATTTTTGGAAGATAAAAACATAGCATTTTTTTTTGAATCTGCTGGATAAGATATACTTGCAAATACTTGTTTTAATTTAGTTTGTAGATACTGCCTTTCTAAAACCTCTTTTTTAGCTGAAGAAATTTTAATATCGATACGAGTTGTTTGTACAAAGTAGCTAAAAAGTATGCTTAAGATTATTGATGCTAGACCAAGTGCTACAAAAAGTTCAATTAATGTTATAGCTCTTTTTTTCATTCAATTTTTTATTTATTTTTGTTGGTATTTTCTCGAAGTAGGTTTGAGCATGAATGCTACTAGAAGCAATGCTAAAAAAGCAAACATTATTAAACTGAAATATGGAGGAAGTATCGTTTTTTTGTCCGGTGGTATAATATTCATTACCACTAAAAATGCTATTATTACTCCACTGCATGCATCGCCTCCAATAAGTCCTGATGATAATAATATCCCTTTTTCTTTTGCTTCAAGATCTTTTGCATATTTTCCTGTTAGATAAGCTATTAGTCCGCCAACCATTGTAGCAGTTGATAGAGAAAGAGGCAAATAAAGACCCATTGCAACTGGAAGAATAGGGATTTTTAATATACCAATGAATATTCCTAAAATTATTCCTATAATAACTAAAGTATAAGGGAGGTTGCCTGAGATGACTCCCTTGGCTATAAGGCTCATTAATGTAGCTTGAGGAGCTGGCATTTTAATTGAACCTAATTGATAAGCATCATTTAAAATATATAATGTACTTCCTAAAGCTAGTGATGGTAAAATTATTCCTATGATTTCTGCTATTTGTTGTTTTTTTGGTGTGGCACCTAGTAAAAATCCAGTTTTCAAATCTTGAGAGGTAGTTGCGGCTAATGTGATAGCTATTGTTGCTACAGAGCCCATAGTTATAGCTGCAATAAGATATACTCTTTCGGTCCATCCTAATGATACAAATATTAAACATGTGATTAAAAGAGTGGTAATGGTCATTCCTGAAGCGGGATTCGATGAGCTTCCTACTAGTCCAACAGTAATAGATGTAACAGCAACAAAGAAAAAACCTAAAGTGACAAGCAATATTATTGTTATAAAATTCATTTCGGCTATTGGTATGAGCCATAAGGTGATAACGATGGCTAATGAACCTAATATTAACCATGCCATGGAAATATCTTTATCTGTGCGTGATGGTTTTTTAATATGTTTGAAACCGGAGAGTAGTTCTTTTATTCCTACATGAATAGTTTTGTAAATAATAGGCCCGATTTTTAAAAGACTAAAAAGTCCTCCAACAGCAACAGCGCCAGCTCCGATATATCTTACATAATTATCCCATATTTCTGTAGCGCTCATTAAGCTTACAGGAATAGTAGAAGGATATATTACCTGAGTTTGAGATCCGAAAAGTTTTATAAGAGGAATTATTACCCACCAAGCTACAGCGCCTCCAGCGAACATCATGGAAGATATTCTAGGTCCAATGATATACCCAATCCCAAGAAGAGCTGGTGTAGCATCGATGCTGAAGATAGTTTTTTGAAATGGTTTTATAACCCAGCTGGGAAGTTCTTCCCAAACATAAAATATATTAGTACATACTTTGTAAAAAATACCGATCAAAAATCCCCACAGTCCAGTTAAAGCAGAAGCGTTTCCGGATTCTCCTGCTTTTAGAATCTCTGCACAAGCGGTTCCTTCTGGAAAAGGTAGTTTTCCATGTTCTTGCACTATGATATAACGTCTCATAGGTATCATAAATAGTATGCCTAAGATTCCTCCTAAAGTGGATAAAATGAAGATTTTGTAAATAGAAGGGTTGTTTCCCAAGAACATTAAAGCAGGAATAGTAAAGATTACACCTCCAGCTAAACCTTCCCCAACGGTTGCTATTGTTTGAGTTATGTTACATTCTAAAATAGTATATTTTTTAAAAAATATTTTTAAGAATCCCATTGCTAAAATGGCAGCTGGAATTGATGCTGATACGGTAGTACCTGTTTTTAAGCCTAAATAAGCATTGCCAATAGCGAAGATGATGCCGAAAATAATGCCCAGGAATACGGCTTTAAACGTAAATTCGGGGATATTTTTAGAAGCAGGAATATAAGGCGTTATTTTATTTTTTTTATCCATATTTTAAGACAATAATCCTAATTTTGATCATAATCATAAAATATTTTTTTACTAGGATAAATTTGTTAAATCAAAAATATTGTTTACTTACATAATAAAAAGACACCTCAAAGAGGTGTCTAATTAGTATCAATTGATTATGTTTAAAAGAGATATTACGCTCTTTTTTTGTGCTTCGCTAGTTTTTTGGAATGGTTGTAAGACCATATTGCTGTTTCATAATATATATGGTTTTTAGCGAAATAAACCATTGTTTTTAAGGAGCTTGATAAATTGAGAGTGTGGTTTTTAGGAGTAACTATTGCACTAAATAGGTTTTTTAAGGCGGCTCTTGTAGTTAGTTTTGTAAAATTCCAGCATGTTTTGCTTGCTCTATGTTGAAATGTAACATAGTTTCCTATAGAGGCTAAAAAAGAGAAAAATGCTGTTAATATAAAAAATGTAGCTTTTACAAAAGATTGTATTCTTCCTATAGTATGACGGAATAATCTACTGTGTTCATTATATTCTACTTTAGGAAACATCTCTAAAGGTTTGCTGTATAGACCTTTATTAATTCTTGTATTCATATTATCCTCTTATTTTTAGTATTAATTATTTCTTAACTTAATCTTAACACTTTATTAACATTTAATACAAATTATTTTAAAATCTTAAACATTAAATGCTTAGTAAAATTTTTAGTTTCAATGATGTATTAAAATTTATTTTAACTGATCATTATTGGTTATTTTTTGAATAAAAACGTTATATTGATAGGTTTGGTTCTTTTTTTCTCTAGATAGAGGGGATAGAATGATTTTTATATCTATAAGCCTGTAGATATTTCCTTCTGGAGAGATCTTTTCTTTTACGGTCTTGATAGAATATTTTGCTGTTACTTTTTTAGTTTTAATATTTTTTAGTGAAAAAGATATGGGCTCTTTGAAAGATATTTCTAAAGGTTTATCCTTTTCTTTGGGAATGTGTTCCCATTTTATCGTGTTATTTAATAGATCTTTTTTGATATCGGAGAAGACAAAATCAGATATTCTTTCATATTCAATTTTTTCTAAAATTTTTATTTCAGATAAGAGGTAATTTATAGGATTGTTAATTAAAGGAACTAAACATATTAATATTAATGACAGTCCTATTAGAACTTCTAATAAAAGAAAATTTTTTTTACGTTTTAACATGCATTGAAATGATAATTTAAGCTGATATTTTAAGAAAATAAAATTAAATGATCAATTTGTTTTAATTACTATATTCAATTTTACTAAGATTGAATGTAATTTTTTTAAAAAGTTTATTTGACGATATATTTATAAAAAAGTTAAGATAATAAATTAACAGATATAACTTTTTGTTGTTTTTTATGGATCTTCACATTAGAGCGTTTTATAATTTATTACGTTTAAATTCATTGGAAGATTTGTCTTTGAAAAAATATGACTGGCAAGTGGAAGACTTGAGAAAAGTCTCTACCTTTGAAATTTTTCAGCGATTAGAGAATTTTAGAATATATTTGGATAAAGATAAGTTTTTTGCTTATTCAGAGAAATTTGATACTCCTGAAGATTTGTGGGAAGGATTAGCGGTTTCGATAAATGAAAAAAACAAAGATGAGATATATTTATTGCTTTTCGAGCTTTGGAGAAGGTTACTTCCTGAAAGACAGTCTGTTTCCATTTTTTGTGATGAGTTAGATCATCGTATATTTCTTTATGATCGACATTTACTAGAAAGTGATGAATTAATTCAAAATGCAATCACAAATCTAGAAGAGATATTAGATGATAGTGCCGATTTGGAAAATGATCCAAAAAAAGTTTTTGAGATGTTAGCAGGCTATTGCTGTCATGATATAGAGAGCTTTTTGTATGATTATATTTTTGAACAGATAGATTCTAATAATCATCTTTATGCTATTGATCTTTTAGACTCTTTTTATCCTTATGCTCAAAATATTAATTGGTTTAACTTTTTAAATATTAAAATCATAGCTTTTTCAGATATTATTGAAGCTAATCAACTGTTATCTCAAATAATCAAGTCTTTGGAAAAAGAACCTGATCTAGATCTTCAATTTGAAATTTTAAGATTTTTAGTGGTTGCAGGTGATAGAGATTTTTTCTCAAAGTTAGTGAAAATGTGTCTTGCTGTTTTACAATCTGAGGGTGATTTTCTTGAATTAATGGATATTGTTGCTGATTTTTATCGTAGATTGGACTTGGAAGAAAAAGAAAAGGCTATAGAGAAAATCATTAATAAAAGATGTGAGATATCTTCAAAAAGCGAGTTTAAACATGATGATGAAGATATAGAATCTATCAAGAAGATAATAACCTAAATAAGTTTAACTGGATCAAAATTAATATAATCAGCAGAGACTAAAAAGTACTTTGTATTGTTTTTTTTACCAAAATAAAGGTTTTCTTTTTTTACGCTATGTAGATGGGCGAAAATACAAATATCGATATTAAACGTATCTAGTAATTTGGATACTTCTGAGTCTTTAAGATCAGCTCCAATTGGAGGAAAATGCGTCATTACTATTTTAATTTGAGCGGTTTTGTCCATTTGTGAAAGGCTGTTTTGTAATTTTTGCAAATCCCGAAGAAATATTTTTTCAGAGTCAATTTCTTGTTTTTCTTTGCTTTTTGTATTTGGTATAGTTTCAATATAGTTATTAAAACTATATTCTTTGCTGTCCCAAAGACGAGCTCCTCCGATAGAAACATTGTTTATATTAATAGCATTATTTTGCAAAGCTTCTATGGATGGAGGTAGATTTTCATTTAACTTTTTTAGTGATGGCCACCAATAGTCATGATTGCCTTTTAGAATTATTTTTTTACCTGGCAAAGAGTCTATCCAGTTTAAATCAACAAGAGCCTCAGTTAGATTCATTGCCCAAGAAATATCTCCGGGAATTAAAATAAGATCGTTCTTTTTTATTTTTTTAATCCAATTTTCTTTGATCTTTTGTGCATGGTTTTTCCAGTGAGTCCCAAATATATCCATTTGTTTATTTGGGGTAGAAAAACTTAAATGTAAATCACCTATAGCCCAGATATTCATATTTTTAAAATACAAAGTTATCAGGTATTTTTGAATTTGCAGTGACTATCGTAATGCCGTCTCTTACAAAAATACCATTTTCTCCATCGTAATTTTCGTACTTGTTTTTATTAACTATTTTTACGTTATTTCCAATAGTTACATGTTCATCTATTATTGCTTTTTCTATCAAACAATTTTCTCCGATTTCAAAAGGAGTAGCCAAGCTTTCGTTTTTTTGTAAAGAGGGTAGATAAAAATTATTTCCCATGACAACTGTATCTTTTATGACAGATCCTTCTTTTATAAAAGAACGTAGTCCAATAACGCTATGAGATATTTCTTTTGCATGAATAATGCATCCTTCACAAATAATAGAGGAATTTAATATTACATTCTTAATTCTTGTACCCGGAAGGTGATTTACCCTTGCATAGATAGGGTGTGATTCGTCGTAGGTTTTTAACCCTAAATTAATTGATTCTGTTAAAGCTAGGTTAGCTTCATAAAAAGATCTAATGGTTCCTATGTCTTCCCAATAACCGTTATAAATATATGCAAAAGACTTTTTGTTTTTTATTTCAGTAGGAATTAAAAATTTACCGAAGTCTTCTCTAGGATCTTTTTTTAATAAATTTATAAGAGCTTCTTTCTTAAATATATATATGCCCATTGAAGCTAAATAGTAGTCTTCGTCTAAAGGCATATTCGTTTGTTTCTCTTGTTTTTTTGGTATCTTATATTGATCTAAAATCTGTTTTTCCTCAGGTTTTTCATAAAAATTGGTTATTAGAGAATCCTCATCTATTTGTAAAAGTCCAAATCTTGAAGCATCTTTTTCTAAAACAGGAATAGAAGCTATGGTAAGATCAGCATCTTTTTTTCTTGCGAACTCGAACATTTTGATGAAATCAATATTGTATAATTGATCTCCTGATAAAATTAAGTAGTAATCGGCTAAGGACTTAGATATTTTATCCATGTTTTTTCTGACAGCACCAGCTGTCCCTTCATACCATATTTTTTCATTAGGAAATTGCTCTTCAGGGGTTAGAAAGTCGATCATTCCAGGTTCGAAATAATCAAATTGATATGTTTGAGATAAATGATGTTGAAGTCCAGATGTTAGATATTGTCCTATTACGAAGATTTGGCGAATATCTGAATTGATAGAATTTGAAATAGGAATATCGATTATTCTGTATCTTCCTCCAAAAGAAACTGCTGGTTTGCAATGATTTAATGTTAAAGGAAAAAGACGAGTGCCTTTTCCGCCAGCTAGAATTATACTAGCAATTCTAAAATCTCTTTTTGAATATGACATTTGTTGTACCCCTTAATTATTATAATTATATTTTTTGATTTTATTAATCAACCTTAAATTAATTGATAAATTAATTATTGTTTTATTTGCCGAAGTTTTTATATTTCTGGTTTTTCATTTCTTGAAGGGAAGTAGGCTTTTAATATAGAATTGGTTGAAAAAAACACTAAATATGAATGAAACAGAAATGTCATTTCTTCCTATAGTTGATGGAGAGGATAAAACCTCTTTTTTAAAAAATTGTATAAGAAAAAATTATCGACATATTCGAAAATGGGCTAAAAGAACCAATACAAATTGTTTTCGTGTTTATGATAGGGAAATAAAAGAATATCCTTTTGCTATAGATTATTATGATAAAAGGTTTTGTGTTCATTATTTTTCTTATGATAGAGAAAATAGTGATGTTAAAGATGATCTTAAAGAAGAGATTTTAGCTGTTTTAAAGGCTCTTTTTGATGTTTCTTTTGAAGATGTTTATTGGAAAACCCGCATAAAACGTAAAAAGACAGAACAATATGAAAAACAGTCTGTCTCTAAAGAATTTTTTAATGTTTTAGAATATGGGGTTTTGTTTCAAGTAAACTTGCTCGATTATTTAGATACAGGCCTTTTTTTAGATCATAGAGAAACACGAAAATATGTAGCTTCTTTATCAAAAGGGAAACGACTTCTTAATCTTTTTGCTTATACCTGCTCTTTTAGTGTTCATGCAGCTATAAACGGCGCTATTTTTACAAAAAGTGTAGATATGTCCAATACTTACGCTGCGTGGGGGAGAAGAAACTTTGATATTAACTCTCTTTCTTTTAATAATAACGCTATCGTTAGAGAGGATTGTCTTAAATTCTTAGATGAAGAAATTACTTCTAAGATTAAGTATGATATTATTGTGATAGATCCTCCAACTATTTCAAGATCAAAAAAAATGGATAGTATTTTTGATGTGCAAATAGACTATATTTCTCTTATTACAAAATCTTTAAAACTTTTATCTAAAGATGGTGTTATTTTTTTCAGTACTAACTTAAGGAAATTTAAATTTGACAAAACTCATTTCCCATCATGTACTGTAATGGACGTTTCTAATAAAACAATACCACTAGATTTTCATCACTTGAATATTCATTCCTGTTGGAAGATAACCCGTAACTAGATAGAAACAGATTAACTATTTACAGGAACAAGAATATTGTCATATCTTCTATTAGCTAATATAGCACATACTGCAAAAACTATACATGATGTGGATAAAACAGTGCCGATAATACAAGTAATAGGAAAAGATAAAGCAATAGTCTTTCCTAAAGCGATTAACGTTGCATAAGAAACACTTCCGATGAGCGCTGTTACTTTTATGAAATTCTTTGAAAAATGTTTATGAATTGTTTGAGTTACCGTCGCTGAAATTACTCTTCCTTTTTCATCGTTTGTTGTATGCTTTGTTATTAATGCTCTTTCTTCATCGATTATCATGTTATATAGTTTACTTTTGATTGGTGCAAGATCTATCATTTTTATTTAACCTTTAGTTAATTTCGCAAAATATTATGAGTTCTTCTTTTAAAAGACAATATTTATATAAAATCTTTTGCGTTATAGCTCGATCTCACAAAAGGGCCAGAGTAGGCTTTTTTGATATTTAATTTTTTTGCGTAATTTTCATATTCCTTAAATTCTTCTAAGGGGACATATCGTTTAACTTCAATATTTTTACTGCTAGGTTGAAGATATTGTCCTATAGTAATTATATCACAACCTATATGAGAAAGATCGTAAATGGTTTGTTTAATTTCTTCTATTGTCTCACCAAGCCCTAGCATAAGTCCAGACTTTATTAGTTGAGAGGTGTTCAGAGATTTAGCAAAAGATAATACTTCTAAACTTCTACTGTAAGAGGCTTTATTTCTTATTTTTAAAGTTAAAGATTTTACTGTTTCAATATTATGATTAAAAATAGTAGGTTTTTCTGCTAACACAGTTTTTATTGATTCTTGATTGCCATTAAAATCGGATGTCAGTACTTCGGTTGTAGTCTTTGGGTTTTGTTTTTTTATTTCCTTGATAATTTTTGCAATATGAAAGGCTCCTCCATCATTTAAGTCATCTCTTGTAACCATTGTGATTACAGCATGTTTTATATCTAGTTTTTTGATGCTGTCAGCTATTAACGTAATTTCTTTAGGATCTATTGGTGAGGGATTTTTGTTAGATGCAATATTACAAAACAAACAATGTCTTGTACATGTATTTCCAAGAGCTAAAAAAGTAGCCGTCTTCTTTGCAAAACACTCTAGGTAATTAGGACATTTTGCTTCTTTACAAACAGTATGTAACTGAGTGTTTTGAATAAGCTTTTCTACTTGAGATATTTCCTTAATATTAGGAATTTTCTTTTTTAGCCAAGGTGGTAATTTCATTTTTTTATTTTTGGAGGATAGTTAAGTGGTTGATCCATTGCTATAGCAGCAGCTTCCAGCCAGATCTCTGATGTGGTTGGATGCGGATGAATAGTATTGAAAATATCTTCAAGAGTCATGTTTTTACTAATAGCCAGTGTCATTTCAGATATTATTGAAGAAGCTTCATTTCCTATTACTTGAGCACCGAGAATTTTTTTAGATTTTTTTTCTGCTATTATTTGTGCAAATCCTTCTGTTTTTGAATCTGCTAGAGCTTTTCCTAATGCTAGATAAGGATAATTGCCAATTATAAGATCATAATTATTATCTAATGCTTGTTCTGGCAAAAGACCAACAGTTGCTATTTCAGGGTTTGTGAAAACAACAGAAGGTATTACATTATAAGACATGAATTTTTCTATTCCACAAGCATTATATGCAGCTATGATAGCTTCATGTGATGCTGTATGAGCTAACATCCATTTTCCATTAACATCCCCGATAGCATAAATATTAGGAATGTTAGTTTGCATTTTTTTATTGGTTTTTATTGCGTTGTTTTCTGTTTCTATATTTATAGAGTCTATATTATTTATATTAGGTTTTCTGCCGGTAACGATAAGCAACATATCAGCTGAAATAGAACTGTTATTATCAAGATTAACTGTAACAGAGTTTAAAGAAGCTGTATGTGAGATAACTTTAGTTTTTGTTAATAGATCGATCCCTTTTGTTTTGAAAGCTTTTGTGATTGCTGTTGAGATGTTATTTCCTTGTGTCTGTAAAATAGTGTCCAACGCTTCTACTATAGTCACTTTTACATCTAATAAATTAAAAATAGTAGCGAATTCACATCCAATATATCCGCCTCCTACAATAATAATACTTTTGGGTAGGGTATCTATTTCCAATATGGAAGAAGAGTTGTGAATAAGTTTTTTATCTATTTTTATATAAGGTAGTGATAATGACTTAGAACCTGTTGCTATAATAATATTATCAGCAAAGATAGTTTTTTCATTGCCTATTGAGATGGAATTGTTAGAGATTATTTTTCCTTCTCCTCTAATAAGAGTGACTTTATTTGATTGTAAAAGTCCTTCGATACCTTTACGCATTTTAGAGATTGTAAGATCTTTTTTTTCTTTGATCTTTGAATAATTAAGAGAGTTTAAATTAGCAGAAATTATGTTTTGATTAATAAGGTCTTTTACATTGGAATATTTTTTTGCATTTGCAATTAAAATTTTTGTGGGAATGCATCCTATATTTAAGCAGGTTCCGCCTAAATTGTCTTTTTCAATAAGAGCTGTTTTTTTTCCTAATTGGGCTGCTTTTATGGCTGCACTATATCCTCCTGGTCCTCCACCGATGACTACGATATCATAATTTTCATTTTGCATTTTTTCATCACTTTCTTTTTTTTTAAGGTTAACTGAAAAATACAAAAAGTTGCTATGAATTTCTTTGCAATAAAAGCGATAATATTTTTTACTCATATATGAAAACCCTAAAGTTGTAACATGGATCAAAAATTATCTTTAAAATTATGTCCGGTATGTGATGGGCAAGTAGATATAAATTTTCAAACATGTCCATATTGTGGATCTGATTTTTCAATGATTAAAACAGATTATATGCAGTCTACAAGCATACCATCAAAGCAAGAGCAATCTTCTTTAACACCATCTGAGACTATAGCTTCCTTATACCCACCTCCGTATAGGCCGAAAATTGAAGATAATGATTTAGATATTGATGATGAGTTTTTGCAAGATAATAATGAAGAATCTTCTATAACGGAAGAAGAAGATAATGAGAAAAAAACATCTGTAGTATTGCCAACTTTAATATTTTCTTTAGGTGTTAATCTGCTTTTAATAGCCATTTTTATTTTTGCATTTGCAAAAAACGGTAGATTAACCTTGAGTTGGCCTGAAAAATATTGGCTTATTTACTTTTTAGTATCATTACCTTTGATATTTTTCGGTATCAAAAGAATGCCTAAGAATAATTAAGACGAAACTTCTGTTGTTGCTCCACAACATTTTTTATATTTTTTACCACTTCCACAAGGACACATTTCATTTCTTTTTGCTTTTTTATCTACCGTAATAGGTGTATCTGCTATTTCTTCTTTAGTATTATTAGTTTCTTCAGGTTGAGGGACGAAAGATTTTTGTGTATGTAGTTGAAGATTAGCTAAAGATTCTTCTAGTTTTGATCTTTGAGGTTTAACCATTTCAAAACGGAAAAGATCTTTTGTTATATCTAAACGCAGCTGCGTTGAAAAATTAGCGAAAAGGAAAAATGCTTCTTGCTTAAATTCTAAGAGAGGATCTTTTTGACCAATAGATCTAAGTGATACATCGGATCGAAGATGGTCAATAGCAAGTAGATGTTCTTGCCAGAGTTGATCTATTTTTCTGATCATAATATTTCTTATGACTTCAAATAGAACTTCTTCAGATTTGTTTTCATTATTTTCTTCTTTTGTCAGTTCAGTTATAAGCTGTTTTTGATAATGGAGTTTCTTTTCAAAGGTTTCTATAACTTTTGTAGCAGCGATTTGTTCTATTTCATTAATCTCTAGATAATCATCATCAAAATCTTTTTTATCAAAAGTAACAGGAAAATGAGTCATCAACCAGTTACGATATTCTTCAATTTTCCAGCTGTCTTCTAAGGCTTTGTCTATTAAATATTCAGAAGCTTTAATAGAGCAAACTGAGTCTATTAATTCTTTTGCTATTTCTGAAGGATTGTCATTAGAAAGAATATCATTTCTAAAATGGTATATTTCCTGACGTTGTTTATTCATCACGTCATCATATTCTAGAGTATGTTTTCTTATGGTATAGTTACGTTGCTCGATTCTTTTTTGAGCTGTTTCTATGGATTTATTCAACATTTTTGCTGATATCGGCTCTCCTTCAGGTGGGCGGAATCTTTGTAGCATTGTTGTTATTCTAGGGGATGCAAATAGCCTCATTAAAGAATCTTCGAAAGATACAAAGAATTTTGAAGAACCAGGGTCTCCAAGTCGACCGGATCTACCTCTTAACTGTCTGTCTATTCTGCGAGAATGGTGTCTAGTAGTACCTATTACATGTAAACCTTTAACTTCGGATGCTTCTTTGGAAAGTTTAATATCAGTTCCTCTTCCTGCCATATTTGTAGCAAGTGTTATTGATCCGGCTTTACCAGCCTGTGAAATGATTTCAGCTTCTTTTTCATGATTTTTAGCGTTTAATACAGTATGCGATAGTTTGTTTTGGCGAAGTATTCTAGATAATTTTTCGGAAATTTCGACAGATTCTGTACCTATTAAAATAGGTTTATTTTCTTTGTTGATTTTTTGAATTTCTTTTAATATGGCAATATATTTTTCTCTTTCTGTCATGTAAATTTCATCATCAGAATCTTTTCTTTTACATGAACAGTAAGAAGGTATTTCTAAAACTTCTAGTTTATAGATTTCTTTAAATTCATTAGCTTCTGTAATTGCAGTACCAGTCATTCCTGCTAGTTTTTCGTACATGCGGAAATAGTTTTGCAATGTGATTGTTGCATATGTTTGTGTTTCAGACTGGATGGCTAAAGATTCTTTTGCTTCTATAGCTTGATGTAAACCATCAGAAAAACGTCTTCCAGGCTGAGGACGTCCTGTATTTTCATCTATTATTATTATTTTACTGTCTTGAACAATGTAATCTACATCTTTTTCCATCAAAAGATGAGCTCTGAAAAGTTGTCTTAAGTTATGAGATCTTTCTTTTCTGTTTGCATCGTCTTCTTTTAATTTTACTTTTTTTGCAATTTTTTCTTGTTCTGACAAAGAATTATCTTCATCTATTTTAGCATAACCATCTCCAAGATCTAACATTACAAAGTCATTGGCAGCATTTTCATTGTTGCTATTTTTAATCCAAGCATTTACTCCGTTATCAGTTAGTTCAAAGTCACTTGATCTTTCATCTATAATGATGAATAATTTTGATAATTCTTTAGATTTTTCTTCTTTGTTTTGGTCTGAATAATAATATGTTTCGATTTTTTCTATTTCAGCTCTAAGGTCGGGGTTTTCTTTTATTCTTTTAAGTATTTTACTTCGAGGAGTTCCTTTTCCAACGATCCAAAGTTTTTGAAAAACTTCTTGCTTTTCTTTTTCTTGTTGTTTGGATAGTTTTAGACCACCTTCTTTGCTTGATAACAGACCTAACGAGTCTAAAGTTTTTCTGGCTTCAGAAGCTAAAGAATTACAAAAGTTTCTTTGTAGAGTTACTAATGTAGATACACTGTCTTTTAATATATCATACATCTGTCTGCTCTCTGCTACAGGGCCTGATATAATCAAAGGAGTTCTGGCTTCATCGATTAAAATAGAGTCAATCTCATCAACAATCGCAAAATAATAAGGCTTTCTTTGGCATTGGTCGTTTTTACTAGAGACCATTGAATTGTCTCTTAGATAATCAAATCCAAATTCAGAAGCTGTTCCGTAAACTATATCGGCTTTATATATTTCTTTTCTATCGTTAGGGGGGACATCATTTGTTAAATTTGCAACTGTAATACCTAATTTTTTAAAGACAGATCCTATCCACTCACAGTCTCTTTTAGCTAAGTAATCGTTAACTGTAACTAAGTGAACGGGTTGTCCTGTTAAAGCATTTAAATAAAGAGGCATTGAAGCTGTTAGAGTTTTACCTTCTCCTGTTTGCATTTCAGAAATTGATCCGTGGTGCATCGCTATAGCGCCTAATATTTGGACATCGTAAGGAACCATATCCCATTTTTGATCATATCCGGAAACGTGGAATTCCGTGCCACACATTTTTCTGCAGATATTTTTGACTACACCGTAAGCTTCGGGAAGTAAAGAATCTAAAGACTCTCCTTTAAGATATCTTTCTTTAAACTCTTGAGTTTTTGCTATTACTTGTTCTTCAGATAATTTTTGATAAGATTCTTCCCCTCTATTTACTAGATCAACAACCTTATAATATTTTTTTAACTGTCTGGATTGTGCTGTGCCAAATATTTTCTTTAAAAAATTGATCATGAGTTTTAAGCCTGTGTGTTTCCTACAATTTTAAAAAATTTTTGGATTTTTCTCAAGAAAGAGATTTTATTAAAATTTTAAATAATATTTAAAACATTTTTTAATTACGTTTTTTATTTTAATATTTGATTAAAAAATCATTATTTTGTTATAATAAAGGTTGTAGAAAGTATTTAACAATATAAATTATATGTCAATTAATAGATTAACTAATCCGATTTATCATTCCGGCTGTTTCACTGAACCTAATGCTTCAGATGTCACACAAGGGATTTCTTTGCCCGAAGCTTTGAAAAATGTAACTGGTTGGGTTAAAGAGCAAGGTCAGGAGCTAGGGCCTTATAGGCCTTTTCTGCCTAGCGTTTTTTTAATGGTCAGTTCTGCTTATAATGTAGGGACCTCTGGTTATTATATAACAAAATCTTTGTGGCAAAAGCGTTCGATGGCTAAACTTAAAAATAGTATTAAATTATTTAAAAGGGCTAGAAAAGATGCTAATGAAGTTCTACACAAATATTCATCATCTCCTGTTAAATCTGTTTATGTAAGGGCTAATATAAATAAATTGGATTCTAAAATCAGAGATTTAGAGCATGAGTTGACAGATCTTCAAAAAGCTTACAATAGTATTTTTTCTTTCTTGCAAAAAGGGTCTTTGAGCTTAGGCAAAGCTGTCATTAATACTGTCACCAAGCCTGTTGATTACTTATTGAATATAAGAAGTAATTTACAAGCTGTAAAAAGAAATGTTCCCCTGTCTACTTTATGTTATCATACTGTTGGAATAGCTGCTAATGCGGCTAGTATATATCTATGGGCTACAAGTGGATTTGATTCTTCCGCTAAGTCTACTTATAAAGGAGCTCCTTATCTACCTTCCTGTACTACAGTTACTTCGGTTGGTTATTTAACTGCAGCAGCTTTAGAGACTTGTAATGTTGTGGCGAAAACTGCATGTGTAGCGGGTTTAGTTACTTCTGTAGGAAATATGACTTACAAAGCGAGTGGTAAAGTCTGTTCATTTTGTAAAAGATTTTTTTAATAAAATTATGTAATTATTTTTTTATTAACTCCGGTTTTCATTCAAATAATGATTATTATTGGCTTTTTCTGATAAAGATATTAAAATCTTTTATCAATGTTAATTTTGAGGACAATAATAAATGATCAAAGGTAAAAATATTATTTTACGTCCTATTAAAGAGGTAGACTTAGATACTCTTTTTCAATTAGAAAATTCTATTCGATTGAGATCTGAATTTCTACCATTTGGTATAGATTCAGAATATTTGTTTAAGAAAAAATTTCAACAAACAGGATTTTGGGAAAAAGATTTCGGGGTTTTATTAATTGTAGATAACAATGATAAAATCATTGGCTGTTTATGGTTTCAAAAAATTATTAATTTCGATGCTTTAGATCTTGGGTATATAATTTTCAAAAGAGAAGATCAAGGCAAGGGAATTATGACAGAATCCTTGAAATTATTTTCTTCTTATCTTTTTGCTTTAAAAAAAATCAATAGATTACAGGTTTTAATTCCAGATTATAATAGAGCCTCTATTTCAGTATCTCAAAAGTGTGGTTTTACTTTTGAGGGGATAAAAAGAGAAGCTTATTTTAGTAATGGTAAATATCTTGATCTTTGTATTTATTCGATGTTGAGAAAAGAATGTTCAAATATTGAAAGATTATTTTAATATAAGTTATTGTTAAATTTTCAACACAACAATTTGCATGAAAGATCTTTTTATTTTTAATAGAAAAACTAAAACAGAAGAAAAAGAAGAGATTTACGGAAAAATATTTTTGTCTTTTTTATATAAGAAAAATATTTTTTCGAAGGTTTTATCTTTTGTAATCTGCAAATTTTTATTTTTTTCCAAACTATACGGTTTTTTTATGAAGACTTCTTGGAGTCAAAGAAAAATAAAACCTTTTATCGAAAAATTTAATATTAAAGAAGAAGAATTTGAAAAATCTATCGAAGAGTTTTCATCTTTTAATGATTTTTTTATTAGAAAATTAAAAGAAGATTCTAGACCAATTTATTATGAGGATAAAGCTTTAATTTTTCCAGCTGATGGCAGATATCTAGCCATTGATAATATAGAAGAAGTAGATGGATTTTATGTTAAAGGTGAAAAATTTAGGTTAGAGCAGTTTTTGCAAAGTAAAGAACTTGCTGAAGAATATAAAAAAGGGTCTATGTTAATAGGAAGGCTGGCTCCTGTAGATTATCATCGATTTCATTTTCCTTTTGATTGTGTACCTTCAGAATCTAAATGTATTAATGGATATTTATTTTCTGTTAATCCTCTCGCTGTAGTAAAAAATATTAATATTTTTGCAGAAAATAAAAGAGTCATAACAGTTTTAGAAGATGAAAATATTAATAAAGTTATATATGTTGAAATTGGAGCTACTAATGTTGGTAGCATTAAACAAACTTATCATCCAAACAACCTTCAAAGAAAAGGGGATGAAAAAGGGTATTTTGAACTAGGTGGATCTAGTGTTATTTTGATTTTTAAAGAAGGTGAAATTGAGTTTTGCGAAGATCTTTTACAAACATCTTCAAGAAAAATTGAAATGAAAGCTCAAATGGGTGATCGGTTCGCTACCTTTTTAAGATAATTGCATATAGGACAATTTTGTATGTTGTGTCCTTTGGCTGGGCAATATTTTCTTGCATAGTAAATAATTTGCAAATGTCTTTTATACCACGTATTTTTAGGAAGTAATTTTTTTAAATCTTCTTCTGTCTTTTTTACATTTAAGCCGGAAGATAGTTTCCATCTTTTTGCACAACGATTAATATGAGTGTCTACTGGAAAAGCAGGTTTTTTAAAAGCTTGAGACATGACAACTGATGCGGTTTTATGTCCAACGTTTGGCAAAGATTCTAAATCTTTAAAATTATCAGGAACTTGTGAATTGTAATTTTCTATTAGAATTTTAGATGTTTCTTTAATAGCTTTTGCTTTTTTCTTATAAATACCTAGTGCTTTAATTATTTTTTCTAGTTCTTCTAGTGGTATTTTTATGAAATCTATAGGAGATGAAGCTTTTTTAAATAAAATAGTTGTGATTTTATTTACTCTGTCATCTCTTGATTGAGCAGATAAAATTGTCGCTATTAATAAAGTAAAAGGATCGTGATAAATCAAAGGACAGGGAGGGTTTGGGAAAAGTTGATCTAAAATTTCTACTATTTTTGATAAGTTTTTCATTTTCCAATACAAAATTTAGAAAATATTGTTGTTAAAATATCTTCTGTCAAATTTATTCCAATGATATTTCCTAAGTGAGTTAAAGCATGTTTAATATCATCAGCAATAAACTCTAATGAAATATTATTGTCTAAATTAGAGATTACTAGCTTGCAGCTATCTATGGCCTGTGTTAGAGAATTTTTATGCCTTAGTTCTGATATTATTATTTCTTCTTTTGAAGAAAAGGAATTATTTTTGATAACTTTTTGGATCATTTCTTTTAATATCTCTATTCCTAGATCTTTTAAAGCTGATATGTTTACCTGGTTAGGGAAATCTAATGATATCTTAGCATTTGCTATGTCAATTTTATTCCATACAATGATTGTTTTTTCTTTTTTGACCATATCTAAAAGAAAATAGTCTTCTTTTGAGAGTTGTTTTGAGCTATCTAATACTAAAATAGACAAATCGGCTTGTTTTAGAATTTTTTTAGATTTTTCAATGCCAATTTGTTCTACGATTTCTTGTGAAGTTCTTATTCCTGCTGTGTCTATTAAATTTATATATAGAGGGCCTATTTTTATTTTATCTTCTATAGAATCTCTGGTAGTTCCTGGAATATGTGTAACAATTGATCTGTCTTTTCTAAGAAGAATGTTCATTAGAGAAGATTTTCCTACGTTAGGAGTTCCTATAATACCTATATTTAACCCATCAAAAATAACTTTACCGTCATGATAAGTGTTTTTAAGAATTTTCATATCATTTATGACGTCTGTTAAACTTTTTTTGATTTTGTTTTGGGTTGAAAAATCTATATCTTCTTCGGGAAAATCAACCATAGCGTCAATATTTGCTGCTATATCAATAAGTTTATCTTGAAAGCTTAGTATTTTTTTTGATAAAAGCCCTTCTAGGTGGTTTTCGGCATGAACCATAGCTTGTTCATTTTTTGCAGATATAAGTTGTTGAACTGCTTCGGCTTGAGTTAAATCTATTTTTTTATTTAGAAAGGCTCTAAATGTAAATTCCCCCGGATTAGCAGGTCTAGCTCCTAAATTAATTATTCTTTGAAGGACTTTTTGAGTTATTAAAGTTCCTCCATGACAATGAATTTCTATACAGTCTTCTCCCGTGTAAGTCTTAGGGGCTAACATTATAAGAATCAGAACATTATCAATTATTTTTTTTTCTTCAGAAAGAATTTGGCCATAGTGAACTGTATGAGATTTATATTTATAAATATTTTTTGAGTAACATTTTTGAACAATAGAAAGGGAGGCTTGTCCGCTAATTCTAACGATTGAAATAGCGCCTTCTCCAGGAGGAGTAGCTATTGCTGTTATGGTATCATCTGTATTGAAATAAGAGCTATTCATAATAGTTTTTTAGCAAATTATAACAAACGAACTAATTAGAAGAAATACATAAAAAAACCTTTGCAATTGCATGTTGAAAAGGTTTTTAAAATAATATTTATGCGAAATACTGATCTAAGTAGTCGACCCTGAAAAAGCCTAATTAATGGGTTACAAAAGATGTCCTCCGGAACCAATTCTCCCATCGGGCATTTTCCAGGTGATTGTTCCATTGTAATTAGAAATTTTTTTAATTACTAATATTTGAGGGTCATTTTTTAAAAACTCAGCATAAAATGAAGGATTTTGCGTTAGGTTTTCAGATATTTTGATTTTACTGACGCCGGGCAAGGCCACCCACTCTTTGATATTAGTTTCGGCTGGAATGCTTTCTATAGATAAAATGGTTTCAATTATTTCATTTATAAACCTTTCGAACTCTTCTTTGCTGCATTTAAATTCAACGGTTTTTTTAGGCCCGAGAGCAATGCTGTTTCTAGATAAAATGTATGATCCTGATATTTTATGATAATTTGGATGTTCTTTGATTTTATCTTCCACATCTTTGGTATTATAATTAGTTTTAGACATGTAGATACCTATATTTTTCTTAAAGCAAATGAAACAAGTTTTCCTATGTCTTTTTCATCATTATTTTCTTCTAAAGCTATTTTAATAGCTTTTTGTGCTTGAATAGGATTGTATCCTAGATTTATAAGAGCAGTCATCGCATCGTAAGATATTGAATTTTTAGTATTTTGATTTGATATTGGTATTTTGTAATTATCCAGTTTTCCACTTATCTCTATTAAAATTCTTTGAGCTGTTTTTTTGCCGATTCCTGGAACTTTACTAATTAATCTACAATCTCCATTCGTTACAGCATTATAGAAATTCTCATAATCTATATGACCTATAATACTCATTGCAGTTTTAGGACCTATTCCAGAAACATTTATTAAAGTTTCAAAAAGGTCTCTTTCATTGGAATTTAAAAAACCGTAGATGCTATGAGAATCTTCTCTAACGATTAAAGTAGTGTAAAGTAAAATAGTGGATTTTAAAACTGGCATGGCTGAATAAGAGTTAATAGGTATAAATATTTTATAACCTACACCGTTAACATCAACAATTGCTTTATTTGTTTCTAATTGAACTAAAGTTCCTCTAATAAATTCGTACATATTAACTCCTCTTATTATTCATTATATGTGTATGGCAAATAGCTAAAGATAATGCATCTGCTGCATCTTGAGGTAAATTATTTGGTATTTTAAGAATAGCCTGTATCATTTTTTTTACTTGGTGTTTACTTGCTTGTCCATGTCCTACTACAGCTAATTTTGCTTTTTTAGGTGCATATTCAAAAACAGGTATGTTGTTTTTAGTAGCCGCTAAAACAGCAACACCTCTTGCCATTCCTAATTTTATAGCAACTGCTGGATTATTTTTTACAAACTGCGTTTCAATGACGAATGCTGTTGGTGAAAATTTTCTTATTAATTCTTCAAGAGCGTTGAAAATAATTAAGTATCTTTTTTCTAAAGCAAGTTTGTTAGGGGGCTTTATACAACCAAAGTCAATAGGTAAATAGCTATTGCTTTGTACTTGTATTATGCCGTATCCGGTGATTATTGTCCCCGGATCAATACCCATAATGATGGTTTGTTTTTCCATATTAGTTGTCATTTATCTATTAAAAATTGATAATTATGTGATTTTACAAAAATATGCAAGCTTTCTTTAAAAAAGACTTTTTGTAAATATACCTAATACATATGGATAAAGTAAAAAAAATAATCATTAGGCTGCCTAATTGGGTCGGCGATTTTGTAATGGCCACTCCAATTTTAACAGATATTAGGGAAAAATATCCTGATGCTCATATTACTGCTTTATGTAAAAGTCCTTTAGAAGAGCTTTTATTAGATGATGAAGATGTTTCTGAAGTGATTGCTTTTGTGAAATCAAAAAGAAAGTTTTTAGATTTATCTCAATACCAGTCATTAATAAACAAACTGAAAAATAATCAATATGATTTAGGGATTATTTTACCAAATTCATTTTCTTCAGCATATGTTTTTTGGAAAAGTAAAATAAGAAAACGAATTGGGTTTATAGCAGACAGAAGAAAAATCTTTTTAAACGTGCCTGTTAAGTTTTCTAAAGATAGACATAACAAACATCTTGTATTTACTTATAAAGAGTTGCTTTGGCCATTGACTATAAAATCCGATTCCGTTCCAAGACTTTATATAAAAGAAGATACGCAGTTTATAGATAAGATCTTTTTAGAAAACAATATTCCTGCTAATAGCAAAATTATAGGAATTAATCCTGGAGCTGCATATGGGACTGCTAAATGTTGGATTCCTGAAAGGTTTCAGAAAATAGCCGAAAAATTATTAAAAGATCACAATACTTTCGTATTTTTTTTCGGCGATATGTCGATGCAAACTTTAAATAATCATATATGTGAAAACCTTGGTCCAAGAGCTATAAATTTAGCAGGGAAAACCTCACTAAAACAGCTTTGTATGTTACTGCAAAAATGTAAGCTGTTTTTAACAAATGATAGTGGTCCAATGCATCTAGCATCAGCATTAAATGTTCCTTTGATAGCTATCTTTGGATCAACTGATGAAAATGTTACAGGTCCTTTTAATAATGGTGTAGTTATACACAAAAAATTAAGTTGTTCACCCTGTTTTAAAAAGAAATGTCCGTATAATTTTGAATGTATGAAATTAATTAGTGTGGATGAAGTTTTTACAAAAATAAAAGAGTTATTAAATTGAATATATTAAAAAAACTATATAGAGGTTTATCGCCAAACCCTTTAGATCAGCTTATAAAACAAGCTGTTAAAAAAAAATACACCAGATTTCTTCTGGCATGGAATAGAGGTCTTGGAGATATACCGTTAGGTCTTTACGCTGTTAAAAAAAGAATCTTAGATAATATACCGGATGCTCAAATTACTTTTCTTACAAGAGAAGATTTGAAAGAAGGATTTGACCTTTTAGGGGATATTGAAGTTATTACTACAGATTGGCAAAGAGACAAACCATATCATATCTTAGAGACTTTGAAAAAACATAATATGAAAAGCAAAAAATTTGATGTGATAATAAAATGGCCTGATCCAACTTATTGGGTGAAATGGCAAATTGGTAATTTAACTCCTCGTTTAAAATGGCAAAATAGTTTTGATGAACTTTACAAAAAATATGATCTGCAAGAAGATCAAAAATATTTAGGAGTGCAGCCTTTAGCTGAAACAAATCATGGGATATATAGGAATTGGTCTACTGAAAGATGGGCAGAATTGTTTTGTAAATTGAAAGAAAAAAATACAAAGGTTCTTCTTTTTGGTTATAAAAAAGAACCTTATTTTAATGATGATAATATCATTGATTTACGAGGGGAAACGACATTACTAGATCTTTTATCTATTATAAAAAATAAATGTTTTGGGTTGGTTTTGCCAGATTCTGGGATATTGTCCATTGTTTATTATTTAGATGTAGATTTTCCTTTGAATTTAATTTCTCTTTGGGCAGATCCTAATCAAGGTGTGTTAAAACAAAACGTTTCTTCTCCTAATAAAAGTTTGAAACATACTTTTTTTGTTGGGAAAAATAAAAATTTGCAAAATATTGAAGTTGAAAATATATTGAAAGTTTTATTTGAAGATGAAAGATAAATTAGAAATTCTTTTAAAGAAGATCAATCAAAATCAGCTTTTGAAAAAGATTCAAAAGCTTCCTTCTTTGCAAAGGGAAAATTTAGAGTCTGCTTTAGAACAAATCGATTCTTTTGATCTCAATCTATTAGCTTTAGATAAGAAAAAAATTTCTTCGGTAACCTCCTTAAATAAGATCAGTGAAAAAGATATATCTAAGGGAGAAGAGATTTTAGCAAAAGGAAAAGTTGCTTTAGTAGTGTTGTCTGGAGGTGAGGGTACTCGTTTAGATTATAGTGAACCTAAAGGTACTTATCCTATTTCTCCTGTTAGACATAAAAGTTTTTTTCAGCTTATCTGTGAAAAAATAAAAGCGGCTGAGAATAAATATAAAGCGTCTTTTCGTGTAGCTTTTATGGTTTCTGATTTGAATTATGACAAAATACATCTCTTTTTCAAAAAAAATAATTTTTTTGGTCTTAAAAAAAATCAGATTGATTTTTTTAACCAGGAGCTTTTTCCATTTTTAGATGATGAAGGGAAATTGCTTTTTAAAGAAGATGGTTCTTTGGAATTAACTCCCAATGGCAATGGGTGTATTTTTAATAAATTTTATTTATCTTTATATGACAAATATAAAAAAGATCTTATTCAACATATTCATTTAGTGCCGATTGATAATCCTTTGGCTGATCCTTTTGAAGCAGGTCTTGTTGGTTATCATTATAATAATAAAAATGAAATTACGATTAAATGTATCGATAATCAAAAAACTTCGTCCTTATTAGGGCAAGTTGTCGAAATAGATAATAAAATAGCTATTGTTGAATATATGGAAATGGAAAAACAAAAAAATGGTTTTGCTAATACAGGATTATGTTGTTTTGATCTTGAGTTTTTTAAAAAAGCAGCTTTTATAAAAATGCCTTTACATAAAGTGAAAAAAAGAAAAGATAATAAAATGGTATGTAAATATGAAAAGTTTATTTTTGATGCATATTTCTTAGCTGATAAAATTCAGGGAGTTGAGTGTGATCCTAGGGATTGTTTTGCTCCGTTAAAAAATAAAGAAGGATTAAATAGTATAGAAAGTGTAAGAAAAGCAATGGTTAATAAGGATATAGATTTAATACAGAAAATAACATTAAAAAAAATTGAAGAAGAATTATTAGAATTGTCTTGTAACTTTTATTATTTAACAGATGATTTAATAAGAAAAATAGAAAAAATAACATCTTGGAAAGGATATATTGACTTGGATAACTTGTGAAAGTTATCCAGATCTGTTAAACTAAATTAATTAGTAGTATTTTGAGGTTTTGTTTATGAAAAATAAAGTTGCTTATTTAGGTGCAGGAACATGGGGATCGGCATTAGCGTGCCTTTTAGCTGAGAATGGTCATGATGTAAAAGTGTGGGATAGAGATTTAGATTTAATAAAAATATTAGATGAAAAACGAAAACATCCAAAGTTAAAAGACTTTGAAATCTCAAAAGACATAAAATATTTAAGTTCGTTAGAAGATGTATTAGAAGATTGTGATGTTATAGTTGAAAGTGTTACTTCGAGCGGAATAAGGCCGGTGTTTCAAAAAATAAAAGAAATAAAAAAAGATCTTTGTCCAGTCATCATAACATCGAAAGGCTTAGAACAAAAAACAGGGCTTTTATTTCCTGAGATTTTTTTAGATATTTTTTCTGAAGAAGAAAAAGAAAAAGTTGGTTGTATCAGTGGACCTAGTCACGCTGAAGAAGTTATTAAGAAACTTCCGACCTCTGTCGTGTGTTCTGCTTATAATAAAAAATTAATGCATGACATCGCTTTGCTTTTCAATAGCGAGAATTTTAGGGTATATCCTAATGCTGACATTTTAGGGGTGTCGTTTGGCGGCGCTTTAAAAAATATTATAGCTATAGCTTGTGGAATTTCAGATGGCTTGTCTTTTGGTGATAATACTAAAGCTGCTTTGATGACCAGAGGTCTTCATGAAATGAGAAAATTATCTCCTTCTAAAGGTTGTAATCCTCAAACATTAAACGGACTTTCAGGTCTTGGTGATTTGTGTGTTACTTGTTTATCTTCTTTAAGTAGAAACTATAGATTTGGAAGGTTAATAGCAGAAGGCTTTTCACTAGAAGATGCTAAAATTAAAATAGGAATGGTTGTTGAAGGAGCTTACACATGTGTATCTGCTCGTGAACTTGGAATGAAGTATGACGTTGCACTTCCTATAACAGAAGCTATATATAGAATTTTGTATGAAGGTTTATCTCCTCATGAAGCTGTAAAAGCTCTTTTTCAAAGAGCTATTAAAGAAGAGCATTTATGATAGAAAAAAAAGTTATATCTTCTTATGAGATGGTTAGAATCGAGTCTTTGGCTTGTGAAAAGGGCTTTAAGGAAATTGATTTTATGGAAAAAGCTGGGGAAGAGATAGCTAAACATATAGATTGTATTATCAAAAAAAATAAAATATCCAAAAAAACTGTCTATTTGCTCATAGGCAAAGGGAATAATGGTGGTGATTGTTTTGTAACAGGAAGACATCTTATATCTATAGGATATAAAGTAATAGCTTACATGCTTTTTGACAAACAAGAATGTTCATTGCTTTGTCAAGAGCAGTATGAAAATTTCAAAAAAAATAACGGCAGAGTTGTAAAAAAAACATCTTTAGATGATCTGGAATTTGAAAAAGATTCTATAGTTGTTGATGGCATATTAGGTACTGGGTTTAAGGGATCTTTAGATGGCTTTTTATTAGAAGTTGTTAAAAAGATAAATAGTTTAAAATTAATAGTAATTGCAATAGATATTCCTTCAGGTGTTGATGGTAATACGGGAGATGTTGCAACAGATGCCATCAAAGCCTATCAAACTATTTATTTGGAACTGCCCAAAATCGGTCTTTTTTTTAAAAGAGGATGGGATTTTGTAGGAAAATTAGAAAAAGTTTCTTTTGGATTGGATGGGGAGTTTATATCTCAAGCGAAAGAAGATTTTAATTTATTAGATGAAGAAAAAATATTAAAGTCGCTTCCTGAAATAAAAAGAACAAGACATAAATATCAGGCAGGCTTTGTAGTTGGAATAGGTGGTAGTAAAGGTTTAGAAGGGGCTATAAAGATGAGCTCTTTAGCAGCCTTGCGTTCTGGCTCTGGAATTGTAAAAGTTTTTGTAGATGAAAATATTGATTTTTCTGACTTTCCTTATGAAGTTGTTAAAGAAAACTGGAATTTAGAAAAAATAGAAGACATAGCAACAGTATGTAACAAGGCTCAAAGTGTATTTTTAGGACCTGGTATAGGAAGAGAGAAAAAAGTATTTGAGTTTTTGAAAAAACTAATTCCTTTGATTCATACACCTTGTGTTATAGACGCTGATGCTCTTTATTTTTTTTCCAAACATCCAGAAATTGCATATCCTGAAAAAACCATTTTGACTCCTCATAAAAAAGAGATGCAAAGACTTTTAGATACTCAAGAAGATGATATAATTGTTAAGACCTTGGAATATTCAAAGCAAAAAAATGTAATAGTAGTATTAAAAGGTGCGCCTACAATAATTTTTTATCCGGATAAAAAACCTGTCATAGTTCCTTATGGAAGCCCTGGTATGGCTACAGCAGGTAGTGGAGATGTCTTAACTGGAATAATTGCTGCATTAATTTCTCAAAAAGTTCCTTTAGAGGAAGCTTCTCTTTTAGGCGTGTATATTCATGCTTTAACTGGAGAAAAAGCTGAAAAAAAATTAACTTCGTATTCTGTGATAGCAAGTGATATGATAAATTTATTACCTGAAATATTTAAAAAATTGGTAAAAGAATTAAATAGGAAATAAGAATATTTGATATGAAAAAAATATATTTGCTTTTATTTATTATTTTTTCTCTTTTTATGAAATTAAGTTTTGCAGAAGAAATAAAAGTAGATTCATCGAAAGTTGTTGTTCCTAATATTAAATTATTATTATTGATTGATAACAAAAATGATTTAAAAGATGTCAATATATCAAAATTATACGGTCTTAATGTTGTAGGAGTAGAAATTCCTGGTGGCATAAATCAATTGAAAAAAGAGTTAGAGCCTCTTTTTATGCATTTATCTTTAACAAAGAAAGATATTTTAGAATTAAAAGAAGAAATTATTCTCTATTACAAAAGACATAATAGACCTTTTGTAGTAGTTCAGATTCCTCCTCAAAATGTATCTAAAGGTGTGTTAGTTTTAATTGTTAAAGAAAGTAAATTAGAAGATGTTAAGGTCTCCTCCAAATGGCAAGATGAAAATCGTATAAAAAATTATGTTAGATTAAAACCATCAGAACCAATAGATGAAAATCTTTTGCTTCAAGATGTCAATTTTATAAACAGAAATCCTTTTAGAAGAGTAGATATAATATATTCTCCAGGTTCTAAAGAATATACGACGAATGTTGAACTTGCTGTGCAAGATAGATTTCCCTTAAGAGTTTACACAGGTGCGGAAAATACAGGGCTGCAGTATATAGGCAGACAAAGATGGTTTGCTGGGTTTAGTTGGGGTAATGCTCTTCATTGGGATCATGTTTTATCTTATCAATATACAGCTTCTTATGATTGTAAAGGATTTCAAGGGCATATCGTTAATTATACAGCATTATTACCATGGAGAAATGTTATCAATTTGTTTGGTGGATATTCTTCTGTATATGCAGATAATTTAGAAGTTATTTCACAAACGCAGGATAAAGGAACGAGTGCTCAAGCAAGTTTTAGATATGTGATTCCATTTTTTTCTTTTAAAAAACTAAGCCATGAGCTGTTGCTTGGTTTTGATTACAAGACAACTAATAATACATTGGAATTTGTAGAACAAAGACCTGTTTTTGGAAACAAGGCCAATTTGACTCAATTTGTTTTGGGATATAATTTAAATTATACACTTCAGAAGCTTATTACTTCTTTTAATTTAGATATTATGGTTTCTCCTATGCGATGGTTGGAGGATCAGTCTAATCAAAGTTATTCTAATTTGCGTTATGGTGCTGATTGTAAATACACTTATGGTGTGGCCTCACTTGTAAGTTTATTTAAACTGCCTCATGATTTTTCTTTTTCTATATTATTTAAAGGGCAGCTTTCTTCGAAAAATTTACTTCCTAGTGAACAGCTTGGAGTTGGCGGGTATAATTCTGTAAGAGGATATTATAACCGTACGTTAAATGGTGATGATGGTTTTTTGGTTAGTATAGAAACGAGATCTCCTCCTGTTAATTTATTGCATCATAGAATGCAGGGTAGGGTTTTAGATAATATACAATTTTTAGCATTTATAGATTATGGATTGACAAGGGAACATAAGCCAGAGCCAAGCGATGTTATAGATGAAAGTGATTATCTTCTAAGTATAGGACCGGGGATTCGTTATGTTATAGATCCATATTTTTCACTTCGTTTTGATTGGGGTATAAGATTACATGATAAAAAAGAATTTCCAGGTTCAAGGCAACTTATTCATTTTTCTGTTACTGCTGGATATTAAAATAGTCTTTGTACCAGTTAGTAAATTCTTTTATTCCATCTTTTAATGATGTTTTAGGATCAAATTTCAAAAGTTTTTTACTTTTATCAATATCAGCATAAGTTGTTAATATTTCTCCTTGAGGAACTGGCATTTGATTGATAATAGCTTCTTTATTGAATTCTTTTTCTAAAATCTTTATGAGATCTGTTGTTTTTTCAGGTTTATTATTTCCAAGATTAAATATTTCAAAAGTTGTATTAAGATGAATTGATGATATTATACCATTAATAATGTCGTCGATATAAGTAAAGTCTCTTTGCATTTTGTCATAGCCAAAAAGATCAATAGGTTTGTTTTGAGTGATTTTGTTAGAGAAAAGAAAGTAAGCCATGTCAGGTCTTCCAAAAGGCCCATAGACTGTGAAAAAACGCAGACCAATCATTGGTATCTTATATAAAGAGTGATAAGAATAAGCTAATACTTCATTTGATTTTTTTGTAGCGCCATAAAGGTTCACTGGAGAATTTGTTTCATCTGTTTCGCTAAAAGGTGTTTTTTTATTATCACCATAAACAGATGAAGAAGAAGCAAATACAAATTTAGTAGGATATTCTTTTAAAGCTTTTAAGACAGAAACAAATCCCAAAAGATTGGAGTTTACATAATCATCAGGGTGAGATAGTGAATGTCTTACGCCTGCTTGAGCAGCTAAATGAATGAAACAATCTATTTTATTTTTTTTTAAAATATCTTTTAGAGAAGCTGTATCTTGAATGTCTTTTTCAATAATTTCTAAATTTAAATCTTTTGCTCTTTGTCTTTTTAAAGAAACATCGTAATAGTCATTGAAATTATCTAATCCTATTACATTATGATTTAAAGATAGTTTTTTTGCTAAATGGTATCCTATAAATCCTGCTATTCCTGTGATGAATATATTCATATTTTGATTTTCTTTTTAATATTTTTTGTTATAAAGTAATGCAAAAATAACATATGTTTAACTTCTAGTAAATGTATATGGGTTTTATGAGAATATTTATTTTCTTTTCAATTATTTTGAGTTTTTTGCTTGTAGGTTGTTCTACTACTTATCAAGGGAAAGATATTTATGGTGCTGATGAGTTCGTATTAGATTCATATAAAATTAAACAGGGAAAATTTGCTATTTTAGAAATGGAAGGCGATCAAAATGATGATTTGTCTGATGAATTATTAGCTGAATACGAAGATGTAATACATGAAGGGGATATTCTAAATATAGCTATTTATCATCCTCAAAGAGAAGATATAGCTGCTGTTATTGCTCAATTATCAGCAAGTGTAGGTTATCAGGTTGTTGACGGTGTTATTAATTTACCTAACTTAGGTTCTGTTAAAGTAGACGGGTTAACGATAGCAAAAGCCAGAAAAACTATTGAGAATGATTATTTAGAACAAATTGATGATGTAGAAGTTTTTATAAGTTATAAAAATAGAACAATTAGAAAGGTTGAGTTAGCTGGACTTGTTAACTTAAATAGTGTTCCTGCTAATGGTTCTATTAGATTGTTTGATGTTCTTTCTCAAGCTAAAGTTCCTCCTGAAGCTAATTTATTTAAAAGCTATGTAATGAGAGATAAAAGAATGCTTCCTGTAGATTTAAATAAGCTTTTGAAAGAAGGAGACATGTCTCAAAATATTGTTATGAAAGGTGGCGATAAAATTTATATAGCTGAAACTTCAGCAGCTTCTTTAATGGTTATGGGAGAGGTTGGAGTTGAATGTGTATTAAGCCTTCCGTCAGGATCTATGTCTTTACGTCAAGCTCTAGCTTCAGCAAGAGGGATTCCATATACTGGAGATAAGGCTTATATCCAGGTGATAAGAGGAAATATTGCTAAACCTAAAATTTATGTTCTTAATTGGGAACATGTAATTCATTTACCTAATAACAGTCTTCTTCTAATGCCAGGAGATATTGTTTATGTAGCATCCAAACCAATTACTGAGTGGAATAGATTTATTTCACAACTCCTGCCAAGCTTTACAGGAATTGAAGTTGCTGGAAAAGGATTTCAAAACGTAGGAATATTTATACCATGAGCAAAGAGATTGATAATGATATAGTATTTAGCTTAACTGATTTAAAAAGTCTTTTTCTTAAATATAGAAGAAAAATATTTTTGTTTTCTTTTATATTTGGTTCTTTATCTTTTGGTTATTTTATATTGAAACCTTCTCTTTACAAAGTTCAGGGAGTTTTCAAAGAATATCAAGAAAGAAAAGGAGATGCCGGAGGATTAAGAGATTTACTTTCAGGAGGACCTCTTTCATCAGATTCTCAAGCCACATCTATGATGAAATCATATACACTTCTTAGTGACGTGGCTGAAAATTTAGGTTTACAGTGCAATGTAAGGATAGAAAGAAGTTTATTAACTAGATTGACAAATAGAATAAAAGAAAATATTGCGGCAAATTTAAAAAAAAAAATTAAAGATATAGATAATTTTCAGTTTACAAATGTGAAATATGATAAAGAAGATAGTTCTTCTTTTTTTCTAAGACTAGAAAAAGACAAATCTTTTGGAGTGTATTCTTTAAACAAGAAGTTATTAGTAAAAGGTGAAATTAATAAACCAGTTTCTTTTAATGATATTACCTTTACTTTAGTAAAAACACCTCAAGCTACTCAACCTGGAAAATACTATACTTTAAGTTTTGCTCGCTTATCTCAAATTGTAGAAGACCTGAAAACACAAATAGACATATCTACTTCTAAGTTAAATAAAAGCTTTCTGAATATTTCAGCATATGATAGAGACAGGCACAAAGCTGGTAGAATAGTAACAACTATCATGGAAGTGTATAAAAACTATCTGGAAAAAGAAAATGAAGAATTTTCTAAAGAGCAGTTAACTTATCTTAAACAAAGACAAGGTGAACTAAAATCTTGTGTAAATGATTCTTTCGATGAATATGTTGATTATTTAACCAATAATATTGGATATAAAGGATTTTTGGGAGTTGATTATGAGATAGAATCTGTAGCTATTCCTCATCAAAATTATATTAACCGTATACATAAAATTGATTTTGAATTAGCAAAATTACATCAAGATATTCCAAACAGATTTGCTTTTGTTTATACAGATTCTAATATATTAGCTGAAACAACTAAAATGAGATCTTTAAAGCAAAATAAAGATAATTTGGCCTGTTCTCTTTTTCAAAAAAAACAAAACACTATGATCTCTTATATGAGTGATGAAAATGCTGCTGAAGATAATGCTGAAGATAATGATGTTTTAATCGATTTGCTTTCGAAAAAAGAATTACTAGTAAAAAATCAAGCTGCATTAAAAATAGAACTTGAAATGAATAAAGATCGACTTAATATAAATAACGTTAATAACAAGTTGTTAAAAATAGCTGATCTTGCAGAAGAGAAGAAAGAACTTAAACAATTACTTGCTGATATTGGAACTAATAAGCACATTGCTTTTTCAGAAAATAATAATTCTTCAGCTATTTCTTTAGTGAAATCTTGGTATCAATCATTAAATAATGTTAGCAAACAAGTCCCTAATGATATTCAAATTGATTATTTTAGATCTTATTTAAAAAATTATATTAATCTTATAGAGGTGGAAGAAAAGCAGCTCAAAGATATAAATACTTTAGAATTTGGTGATAAGAATGAATTTGAAGGTATTAATTTAGAAATAATTAAGAATTTATATCATATGACTTATGAGCATGTTAATGATTTGGAAGTTAGTATAAAAGAGCTTTCCTATGCTTTAAAAAAGATAGAAGATCCTAATGTGGATTTAAGTATTTTCGAATCTATTTTAAAAGATAGAGTCTCTTCTGCTATTTCTATGAGAGTAAGTGATTTAATAAAGAAGATTCAAGATGATAAGAATAGATCTTTAAAAGAAATTCAAATTTTGAAAAATGAACTTGGTCTTGAGAAAGAACTTTTAAAAAAACATATTATTGAAACTATGAATTTAAAGAAGATTAATCTTGATCATTTAAAAGAGAAAATTAAGTTTTTGCAATATACTACTTTAGATCTAAATAATAGAGAAATTTCTTTATTAGACAACCAGCTCCAAGATTATTTAAAAGAAAAAAAAGAAGGTCTTGTTTTAGAAAAAGAATCAATAAATAAATATCTTAAAAACCTTCAAAAAGATATGCAAAGTATTCCTAAACAATGGAAGTTAGAAAAAGAGCTTAATTTTAAAACTGAAATGGGACTTAAGATGATGCAAGCTATAACACAGCTTATAGAAACCAAAACAATATCTAGTCACTTAAATAAAGTAGAATCGAAAATATTAGATTATCCAGTGCTTCCAGTTTCACCTATGCCGTCTCATGTATTTTTATATGCTATTATTGCGGCTTTTGTAGGTTGTTTTTTCAGTTATTGTTATTACTTTTTTATAACTATGTTAAAAGGGTTTCCTCTTTCTTTAGAGACTTTGTTGTCATTAGGGAAAATAGTTTGTGGTAAACTATCATTTTATTGTGATGGGCCTAATGTAGAATATGTTCATGATAGTGATTTAGAGTCTTTAAGAAAAATTCAAGACTTTATTGATTTAAAGCAAAGTAAGAAAATTGTTTCTTTATTAGAGAACTGTGGTCCTGATTATTCATTTTCATTAGCACAGTTGTATGTTAAAAAAAGTAAAAAGGTGATCATTGTCTCTTGTGATTTTAATATCATAGCTTCAAATGATGATATACCAGGGCTTTTGCAATACCTTGAAGGTGATAAAGATATTTGTATTAGAAAAGGCAATGGTTGTGATTATGTTACGAGCGGAGGAAGCTCTAGGTTTGGTTTAGAACTAATGATGACAGGTAAATTTTCTCATTTATTAGAAGAATTGAAAGATAAATATGATGCTGTTCTTCTTGTAACTCGATCTGATTTATCTTATGCTGAATCTGGATTTTTTACTAAGATTAGTGATAACATGATCGTAACTATCTCTGAAGAGCCAATTAATATAGTAAGACCTTTTATGAAAGCTTTTGAGAGTAGAGAAAAAAGTATAAGTTTTGTAACCATTTCTTAAATTAGGTGGAAAAATAATGAAATATGAAAGAAAAAAAGTTTTAGTAACAGGTGGTGGTGGTTTTTTAGGCTCTCATCTTTGTGAAAGATTATTAAAACAAGGTTGTGAAGTTATTTGTGTTGATAATTTTTATACGGGTAATAAGGAAAATCTTGTTCATTTATTAGATAATCCATATTTTGAAGTTATCAGACATGATATTTGTTTTCCTTTATATGTAGAAGTAGATGAAATTTATAATTTAGCTTGTCCTGCATCTCCTGTTCATTATCAATCTGATCCTATTCAAACGATAAAGACTAGTGTTCATGGTAGTATAAATATTTTAGGTCTTGCAAAGAGAACAAAAGCAAAGGTTTTGCAAGCATCTACTAGTGAAATTTATGGAGATCCAACTGTTCATCCTCAAAAAGAAGATTATTGGGGAAACGTCAATTCTATTGGTCTTAGATCTTGTTATGATGAGGGAAAACGTTGCGCTGAAACTTTATTTTTCGATTATTGGAGACAAGAGAAAGTTCCTGTAAAAGTGATCAGGATTTTTAATACATATGGACCTAGAATGCACCCAAATGATGGAAGAGTTGTTTCAAATTTTATTGTTCAGGCCTTGCAGGAACTTCCAATCACAATTTATGGAGATGGTAATCAGACGAGATCTTTTTGTTATGTTGATGATTTAATAGAAGGCATGATTAGATTTATGGAGACTGACAATAATATTCCAGGACCGATAAATTTAGGTAATCCAAGAGAATTAAAGATTATTGAAATAGCAAACAAGATTAAACAGATGACAGGTTCTTCTTCTGAAATAGTATTTCATAAATTGCCAATAGATGATCCAAAACAAAGAAAACCAGATATCAGCAGAGCTAAATTTATGCTTAAATGGGAACCTAAAATTGATTTAGAAGAAGGTCTTTTTTCTACGATAGAGTATTTTGATAATTTATTATCGAAACAAAAAACGTATAATTAGTTCTTGTATTTTGTTTTAATTTCTCTATATTTTTTTATTATTTGAGCTGCTATCGGGGCAGCTTCTTTTCCGCCGTCTCCATATTTTAGATATACTATTACTACTAGTTCTGGTTTTTGCCAGATAGTATTTAAATCTGTTGTATTCTGCTCTTCAAAAGCGACAGCCCCAAACCAGATATCTTTGTATTTTTTTGCACTGGCAGATGGTAATATATCAGGATTAAACATTATTTCAGCTGTACTGGTTTTCCCGATAATTTGATTTTTTAGGCTCTTGTATTCTTTTTTTAATAAATGATCGCTATAAAGTCTTCTGATGGCTTCTGGTCTAGCATTTCCTAAATCTCCCCATACAGCATCGTTCATGCCTTTTAAAAGCATATATCTGATATCTTTGGGCAGGAAAATAGTGTTATTAATATTAGGTGATGGTGTATTAAGAGTGATTTTGGGTTTTAAGACATATCCTCCATTTACTAAAGAAGAGAGCATGACGGCTGTTTGCAAAGGGGTTACTATTAAGGAGTGTTGTCCTATTGCTAAAGAATAAAGACCTGTTTTATTAAAAGTTACATCTTTTGGAAGGTGTCCGGCAATTTCTCCTGTAAGTTCAATACCTGTTTTTTTTCCAAATCCGAAATCTAAAGCAGCTGTTATTAGATCATCAGGATTATTGATTATTTCTCCAGCTAGAAGTGCAAAATAGGGGTTTGAGGATTTAGCTAAAGCCGATGTTAAATCAACTTTTCCGATATTAGGATGAGAACTTTTAGGAAGTCTCCCTCCTCTATAGTATCTTGGTAATGGTTTGTTATCTAAAGTATAGCCGTAACATATATTTCCTTTTTTAGAAAGTCTTCTGTCCCATCTAATATCATCTATTATTGTTAAAGGATTTAATGCAAAGGTGGGTTGATTATTGTTTAAAAGAAAAAGGTATTTTTGTTTAAGAGCGCTATATGCTGTGACAAGTTTGAAAATTGATCCTAGGGTTGTAGATTGTCTAAAAGCTTGTGACCTTGCATACCCAAAACCATTAAGAGGATAAAAAGAGGCTGCTAGATGTTTTTCAAGCTTGTTATTTTTCATTGTTTTTCTGATTCTTGCATAGTTGCCATATAATGGTCTGTCTAGCATTGAGAAAGGTCTTATAGTTTTTAAAAATTCAAAAGCTGATTGATTGTCAAGGTTTGCAATTGCATTTTTTACAATTTTAAAATCTTTATTTTCTATTAATGTAGTATGTTTCTTGAATAGATGATCATAGTAGATTTCAATTTCTAGGGGATAGTCATTATATATATACGTTTTTCCTGTTGTTGCTGTAAGAATAAATTCAAATTTGTGTTTATTCCAAAACTGTAGAAATAATTCTCGTTCTTTTGCATCTAGATAATCTAGATAAGGTCTTGCATATAGTTTATGTTCTTTTTCATATTCTCTTTTTTCTTTTAAAAATTTATCTAAATTTTCTTCTTTCCATTTTTTGAAATCATTAAGGTGAAAGATGTCTTGCATGGTCTGTTTTATTTCTTGTTCAACTTGAAGAAAAGCTTTAGAAAAAGTCCAATAATTATTAAGCGTATAGTTTTTTATCTCTTTAATCAGATTATCTGAAAAAGAAGGGCTGTGAATAGCTATCTTGCAAAGATCAACAACCATTAACTTGTCTAAATTATAAGGAATCTCTTTTAAAAATTTGGTTACTCGGGTCTTGATAGGGTAAACTTCATCAAAATGGTCTTTTAAAGCTTTAGTTATAGCTGCTTTTTGATTAGTTGTATTATTAGATTTTATTAGTTTATGGCCATCTTTTTCATTGAAAATAACATCAAAAAGAATCTCTGCATTGTTTTGGTTAGAGTAATATAAAAGAGTTTCTACATCTTCTTGCAAGGTGATTGCATTGCCGATGTTTTTTATATTGTCAATTATTTTTTTTGCTTTGGAATCAATGGGTAATATAAGTTCTAAAAATAGATTCCAAGACAAGTAAAGGTCTGTATCTTTAAGGTGTTTATCTTCGTATATTTCTTTATGAAAAGAGAGTTTATTATCCCAAATACATCCAATATAAGAAGGTGTTTCCAACCATTTCAAAATATTTTTTTGTCTATCTTTTTTAATTGTTATATTTGAAGAGGGGATAAAGTCATTAGGGTCGAATCGCGGATAAGATGCTAGAGCTATTACTTCTCCGCTTTCCGGTTGTATTGCTACGATAGCGCCACCTTTTATCCATGGTTGTTTTAATGTTTTGCTTTTTTGTGTTTTTGTATCCCATTGTTTACTGTTGCCGATTCTTTGCATTTCATCTTTAATTAATAGCTCTTCAGCAAATTGTTGCAGTTCTGCAGAAATTGATAAATTATAACTATTTCCGGCTTTTGGTTTTTCTTTATTTGTTACAAGTTTTAAAAAGTTGCCATTGATATCTATAGCATATGTTTTTTTGCCATGAAACCCTCTGAGTTCTTTTTCAAACTTTGCTTCTATGCCCATTTTTCCTATAAGATCATTTAAGTTATATGCTTTTTTCTTTAGATAACTGAGGTAATTTTCCATTTCTTTAAAGGAATTGAATCCATTAGGAAGAGGAGGGTCTTCTTTATTTTTATATGAAAAAAGAATATTTTGAAGATTTTTGATTTCCTTTGCTGTTTTTAAATATTCTGAAGAATTGATAGATCCCATAAATCCTAAAATATTTGAAGCTAGTTTCTTATTAGGATAAAACCTTTCTGAAGAAATCTCAGCACTCAAACCTAGGTAATCTTTTTGCAAATTTTTTAATTTAAAATATTCTTTTTCAGAAATATTTTCTTTAATTACAAAAGGTATGTGAGGGAGAAGAGTAGCTTTTGCATGAATGAGGCTTTCTATTCTTTCTGCATCCATGTTCAGTTCAGAAGATAAGATTTTAGAAAGATTTTTAATATATTCTTTTCTTTTAAAGTATTTTATTTTTTGTCCATTATCTGAAGTTTCCCAAGAATATATAGGTATTTGTTTGATATGTGAGTAATATATAGCAGCGTCATATTTTATTCGATTTAGAGCTAAAGGAATTCCATATCTATCGAAAATAACTCCTCTATTTGGTTTTTCAAGAATAGTTTTTCTTTGAGGGTTTATAGCGTCAGATAAACGAAAATCTTTTTGTATTATAGTTAGATGCCAACTTCTAAAGGTGATTATTAGAAAAAGGACAAGTAAGAAATTTAAAATTTTATTTACTTTACTAGAAAATTGATCATTCATTTTTTTAACACTAAAATTTCAAAAGATTATTATTTCTTACTTAAGAAAAATTTATATCAGAAAAAAAATTTACACCAAAGCCTTAATGATTTATCTTCAATATAATTGATTTATGACTAAAATTTCATATATATTCTAAAGTAATATTTACACATGAGAAAAACTAAAGAGATATTGCTATAGTTATGTTGAAAAACCGTTCTTAGAATCTTATTTTTGTTGAATGCATTTTTCTTTACATATTTTTTCTTGAAAAAAACAGCTGTTTAAGTAAAAATGCTATAACGTAAACAAGTTCATGTGCGCCTGTGGTTCAATGGTAGAACAGTAGCCTTCCAAGCTACGAGTGTCAGTTCGATTCTGATCAGGCGCTTTTTTTATTAATCAGATCTCTTCTAATAATTCTTAGGACAAGATCTATAAAGCAAAAGGATGGAACCCTTGACTCAATCAACAAAAGAAAACATAAATTTATCTGTAAAAGATCTTCTTGAAGCGGGAGCTCATTTCGGACATCAGAAACATAGATGGAATCCAAAAATGAGACGTTTTATCTTCGAAGAACGTAATGGTATATATATTATTGACCTTGCTAAAACAATGCAGCAAATTAGAAAAGCTGTTGCATTTGTCAAAGAAGTAGCAACTAAACATAGACCTATTTTATTTGTTGGTACAAAAAAACAAGCTAAAGATGTAATAAAAGAATGTGCTGAAGAATGTGGTGAGTTTTACGTTTGTGAAAGATGGTTAGGTGGAATGCTTACCAATTTAACAACTATTCGTAAATCAATTAAGACTTTAGAAAAAACAGAAAAGAAAATAGCTCAAGGTAGAGAAGGCGTAACCAAAAAAGAATTATCCGAATTAACAAAAAAACAACAAAAGTTAGACAAAAACTTATCTGGTATTAGAAGCATGAGAAAAATACCAAGTTTACTTGTTGTTGTTGATCCTGGAAAAGAGAAAATTGCAGTACAAGAAGCTAGAAAATTAGGTATTCCTGTAATGGCTCTTGTAGACACTAACTGTAATCCAGATCCTATTGATTATATTATTGCATGTAACGATGATGCTTTAAAAAGTATTAAACTTATTTTAACAGCAATAAAAGATGCTATATTAGAGAAAAAAAGTGACCTTAATATAGCTGTTTCTAAGGGTGATGTAGAACCTTCTTTAGAAAAGAACGAACGATCTTCAGAAGAAAACGGAGGGGACCATGAGTAATATTACACCTCAACAAGTAAAAGAGTTAAGAGAAAGAACTGGCGTTGGAATGAGTAAATGTAAAGAAGCTCTTGTAGAAGAAAATGGAAACATGGAAAAAGCTATCGAGTATCTAAGAAAAAAAGGAATGGCTGCTGGAGTAAAAAAAGAACATAGAGAAGCTAAAGATGGTTGTATAAAAGCTGAAGAAAATAATGATGTAATAGCTATGATTGAGGTTAATGCAGAAACTGATTTTGTTGCTAAGAATGAAAGATTTCAAGAGTTTGTTAATGCTATAGCAAAAGTAGCTATTGAAAATAAAATAGATTCTTCAGAAAAACTAAGAGAAACAATCTGTCCTTTAGATAAATCTATTTCTATTGAAGATTATCGTAATGTTTTAGTTCAAACTCTTGGAGAAAACATTATCATCAAACGTTTAGAGCTTATCAAAAAACAAGAAAACGCATCATATGGAATATATGTTCATATGAATGGTAAGATAGTATGTATTGTTGAATTGAAAGGTGATCGTTCTCAAAAAGATTTAGCAAGAGATATTGCAATGCATATTGCTGCTGAAGACCCTACTTATTTAAAAGTAGAAGACGTTCCATCTGCAGTTAAGGATAAAGAAGAAGAAATAGCTAGATCCCAGATTAAAGGAAAACCTGATTTTGTAATTGATAAGATCTTGCAAGGTAAATTGAATGCTTTTTATGATCAAGAATGCCTTTTAAGACAAAAGTATGTGAAAGATTCTTCTATAAATATTGAACAGCTTTTGGAAAATGTTTCTAAAAAAGAAGAAAAGCAATTATCATTAGATAGATTTTGGCGTTGGCAAATAGGAGGCTAAACTAGCTTTGATAAAAAATAAGCGCGTTCTTATCAAATTATCTGGAGAAGGTCTTAATCTTGTCAGACAAAATGATAAGGACATTTTTTTAGATATTATTGATACTTTAAAAGATCTGCAATTACTAGGTGTTGAAATAGTCTTAGTGATTGGTGGCGGTAATATTTTTAGAGGGTTAGAGGCAAAATCTTTAAAAATAGATAGGCCTGTGGCTGATAATATAGGTATGTTGGCTACTATGATTAATGGATTGTATTTTCAGCAAATTCTATTGAATGCAGGCATTAATAGCGAGGTTCTTTCAGCTATTAATTGTGAGAAAATTGTTAAATTATATACGCCCGAAAAAGCTAGAAAATATTTAGAGCAGAAGAAAATAGTTATCTGTGTGGGAGGAGTAAATAATCCTTATTTTACAACAGATACAGCAGCAGCGATAAGAGCATTGGAAACGAATTGTCACGAATTGATTAAAGGAACAAAAGTTGGTGGAGTTTATGATAAGGATCCTGTTAAATATTCCAATGCAGTTAAGTTTGATAAAATATCTTATCAAGAATACTTGAATAAAAACCTGAAAGTTATGGATACTTCTGCTGTAGCCTTATGTCAAAATCAACAACTACCAATAAGAATTTTTGATATCTTTGCTTTAGATGCTTTGAAACAAGCTGTATTAGAACAAAATATCGGTTCTTTAATATCTGGAGAATAAAGTTATGAGTTTAGAAAATGAAGTTAAAGCAGCTATGGAAGCGGCTATAGATCACTTGAGAAAAGAATTAAAAGGTATCAGAACAGGAAGGGCAAATCCTGCTCTTTTAGATTCTGTTACTGTTGAAGTATATGGAACTAAAATGAGATTGCGTGATGTTGCAAATATAACAGTTCCAGAATCAAGACAATTATTGATCTCACCTTTTGATCCTAGTAATACTTCTATTATTGGAAAAGGAATTGAAAGTGCTAATTTGAATGTCCAACCGATTGTTGAAGCCAATATAGTTAGAATAGTTATACCTTCTATGGATGAAACGGTAAGAAAAGACATGGTTAAGCTATGTAAGAAAAAAGGTGAAGATGGAAAGGTTGCTATAAGAGAAGTTAGAAGAAAATACAACGATCTTGTGAGAAAGCAAAAAACAGATGGTGAACTGCCTGAAGATATGATGAAAAGCTTAGAAAAAAAGATTCAAGAATTTACTGATAAATATTGTAAAGAAGCTGATCTGATCTGTGTAGATAAAGAGAAAGAAATTACTGAGATTTAATTCTTGAACTAAAAGATGATAAAAGGATACACTGTAAGGGTGTTTATATGATGAATTGGCCCCATCGTCTAGCCAGGTCTAGGACACCGGATTTTCATTCCGATAACAGGGGTTCGAATCCCCTTGGGGTCAGGTTAAATTGAGGCTTTAGCTCAGTTGGTAGAGCAATTCCCTTTTAAGGAATGGGTCGAAGGTTCGAGTCCTTCAAGCCTCAATCTTTTTTAATTTCTATTATTGTTCCTGTTAATTTTTTTTCTTTTAATACTTCGATAATTTTTTTAGCAACTATTTTAGGATCTAACAATAAAGAAGGATTCTCTAAAGGGAAATTCTTTTTTCTCATAGGTGTATTAGTCCTTTGAGGGACAATTGCATTGATATTTAGATGTAGCATTTCTTCAGATAATGCTTGGGTGAAGTTGATGATAGCAGCTTTGCTAGCAGAATATACTCCATATAACTTTCTGCCTTTAAAACAAGAAGACGAAGAGATGTTAATAATATGACCGCCATTTTTAATATTAGCTTGATGGCAGCAATAAACAAGACCTGTAAAGTTTATAGAAATAATGTTTTTAATTTCTTCTTCTTCCATTTGTTGAAATGGCTTTACTAAAAACAGTCCGGCGCAATTAACAATTCCGTCAATATGGTTATATTCTTGAAATATTTTTTTAAAAACTTCTTTTATTGAATTAAAGTTAGTAAGGTCTAATGAAGGTGTTGTAGATCTTGAAAGAGGGATTGCTGTAGCGTTTTCTTTTAGCAATAAAGAACAGACGAATTTTCCTATTCCACCACTTCCTCCTATAACGACATAAGTCTTGTTTTTTAAGGAAACATTCTTTTTATGAATAATTTTCGTGGTATTTAGACGAAAGAGCTGTTCTGCTATGAAAAGGTCTAGTTTGTTGGTTATTTTTATATTGAATTCACTTCCATTAACAATAAAAATTTTATGACCTGCTTGTAATGCTATAGAGCAGTCATCAGTAGAATTTTTTAGTGTAGTTGTTTTATGGGCATTATAAATTACATTATATTCAAAACTTTGTGGGGTTTGTCCTCTTAGGTAATTTTTTCTAAGAGGAATGTCGTTTATTTGAAATAGGTCTTTAGAATGAATGATAGTGTCTGTAGATGGAATGCAGGTATCAACAGCTTTGTGTTTAATAGCATTTTCTATGTTTTCTGAAATAATCTTTTCACTAACAAATGGTCTTGCAGCGTCATGTATAACTACGATGTCACAATGAGCTTTTTGTATTCCTAAAAAAGAAGATTGTTGTCTTGTTGATCCACCTTTTATAACTTGTACTGAAGGGTAGCTGGATGTTTCTTCTTTTACTTGTTCAATCCAGTCTTCATGGCATACAAGTATAATTTCATCGAAAAGGTTTATTCTTAAAAAAGCATTTAAAGTATGTAAGTAAATTTTTTGTCCGGAGAGATAAGAGAATTGTTTGGGAGTGCTGGATGAAAAACGTTCGCCATTTCCTGACATAAGAAGTATTGCTGATAGTCTTTTTTTTTGGTACATAGAGCATTTTAGATTGGTAATTATTGAAACATTATACCCGATATTCTTGAAGAGAGAAATATTAATTATTTTTAGATAAGGGATAAGGACTGTTTTTTTTATTATTATAAGATAAAAGTATTGATTTATTTTTGTGTTTATAAAAAAATCTAGCTCCATTTGTAAATTATAAATAATAAGGAGATAAAATGACTGTACTGGGAGAGTATATTAAAGAGTGTTTTCCAGATTATTATTCTGAAGAGAGTGTGATGAAAGATCCTAATAAGACAGATAAAGAAATATCAACTCCTATAAAATATTGTCGTGATTACTTACGTGTCTCTTTAAAGTGTTATGAAGGTGATTTAGGAGATAAAGTTCCAATAAATAAATATGGAAAAGGACAGTTATCCACAACAAAATTAGAGTGTTCGATTTCAGAGAGTTTTAGATCTTTATTAAAAATAGCTGTAGTAGATTTAGCTGATAGAACAGATGACAATGGTTTGAAAGAAAGAATTTCAGTATATCGTGGAATAAGTTTAGGTCATTTTTTTTCAAGCACCGTAAAATGTTGGAAAAAATTCATAGAAGATCAATGTGTTGTTTGTGATAGTAAAAAGTTTTTAAAATTAGAAAGATGGTCACGGTTTGTAGACGAAAAAAATAGATTGGATATTTTATGTAATATAGCAAAGAGCTGTTGTGATAGGGGCTTTTATATGGAAGCTAAGAGTATTCTTTCTATAGAGAAAGAATATTTTTTAAGTGATGAGAATAAAAAGAATTTATCACAAAGAATATCAGATTTATCTTTGAGTGTTTTGCTAAACTGAATAAGAATTAGAATCTTAAATAACATAATTTTTTAGATGTAGATGTTATTTTTACTTAGGCATGTTTCAAAAGAGAAATATCGATTTATTTTAGAAATTATAAGAAAAATCAAATATTAAATAATAAGGAGATAAAAATGGTTGTATTGGGAGACTATTTTAATAAATATTTTGGAGTTCATTGTTTAACAGGTCGTTATTTACAAGAGTACGAAAACGGGCGTTTAACAAGAGATGATCTTAAAGAACGTGCGGCAAAAGGTTTTTGGTCTTTGTTGGGAAACATAATAACACGTTTAGAAGAGTGTAGAACAAGTCAAGCTAGTATGGATCGACCTGTTGCTAAAAGATTTCCTAAAACTCGAATTGATTTATATTCTTTTTTTGCAAGAACAATGGAGAGTTGGCAAACTTTTATAGAAAATCGGAGCTCTTATTGTCATAGAAGTGAATTTTCGAAATTAGAAAGATGGACTAGATTTATACCAACTACTTGTAGATCAAGTATTTTATATAACTTGGTGAGAACCTGCTTGGAAAGGAATTTTTGTATAGAAGCTGATGGTATTATTAGTAAAAATCGAGAATGTTTTTTTGTTGAAGAAAATATAGAAAAATTTAATTCATTAATGGTTGTAAATATCTTCAATGCTAATGAAATGAAATTAAAAATATTAGAAAAATGGATTAATTTGATGCCGAGTGAAACACGATATAAAGTATTGATAGACATGATCAAAAGATATCTGAAATTGAAAGATTATGGTAATGCTCTAAAAATTGTAGAAGAGAATGCTAGGAGTTTTAAGGAGAATTCAACACAATTGAAAGATTTTATACAGATAGAGACTCTTTTAGCTAATGAAGATGAATTTAGAGTGTTAGAAGAATTGTCAAAATGTTTACCAGTAGCCTTTAGATATCGTGTTTTTGTTTATTTTATTAGAAAATGTTTAAGAGAAAAGCTTTATGAAAGATTGATATCACTTTTGAAAAACAATAATGATAAGAAGTTTGTAGAATTTATTCATGAAAATGAAGAAAAGAGCAAAGATTTGAATACTAATTTGTTTTATGTGATAGAAGCTACGTTTGAAAATTTTAAAAAAGAATCTGATGCTTTAGAAATAATAGATTTGTGTCGTAAATTTCCATGTTTTTCAGATGAAGATTTGGAAAGAATAAATAGTTGGAAAAAAATAGTAAGAACAAGATTTTCTAGTTAAATATGATGTTCTATAGATGAAGGTAACTGTAGGGGTAGTTTTTGTTTTAATAGTGGGGGGAGTAAGTTAATTTGGGGAAGTTCCTTTAGCAAGAACCATGAGAATGTGATTTGTAGATGTTTTTCCTGACATGTCATTTTATTTGGCAGGGTAGAGAGAACTGTTTTTGGTATATCTAATAAGTAATAAAAGCCAATCTGATGAACTATTTTTCCTTTGAGCTCGAAATTACATTCAATAACCCATAAGAGGCGATTTATTTTGGCTTGAAGATTTAATTCTTCTTTTATTTCTCTTATCATGCCTTGAGATGAAGATTCATGAAAATCAATTCTACCTCCAGGTAAAAAGTGATAATTAGAATGTTCAGCTTGAGCTAATAATATTTTATTTTTATAAATAATGATACCACCTGCTCGATAATTGAAACATGAAGATTGAAAGTCATAAAAAATCATATTGCCTATAGAAAACTCCTGGTAAAATAGTTAGAAACAATATAAATAATGGAAAATAATAATGATAAAACAACTTATTGACTCAAGTAAAGTCACTTTAAAATATTCTATTCCGATAGTAATTTCTCGTATAGCTAACGCTTCTTGTGGTTTTGCTAGCATGATAATTGTTGCTAGATTAGGTATCAAAGAGTTAGCTGCCGGTGCTTTAGTTACAAGTATTATGACCCTCTTGCTTATATTAGGGTGGGCTGTTCTTTTTTCTATTAATGTAACAGTTGGAAGAGCATATGGAGCAGGACAATATGATATCGTTGCTAAATTGTTTAGAGCAGGACTTTTCCTTAGTTTTTTATTAGGCGTTTTTATAACAATTTTATTTTGGATTATTCCAAATATTTTATTAGTATTTCGGCAAGATCCTGAGTTAGTAATTCTTTGTAAAGAATATCTTAATGCAGTTTCTATAGGTGCTATTCCTAGCATGATGTTTGTTTGTATTTGGCAATTTTTAATTAGTATAGGGAAACTAAAAACAATCATTGTTTTTAGTGTTTATGGACTTATTTTATTAATTTTTTTAGGACTAGCTTTTACTTTTGGTTTTTGGGTTATTCCTGCTTTAAAAATGAAAGGAATGGGCCTTGCTAATGGTTTGGAATTTTGGATCTTGTTTTTAACGGGCCTTGTTTATGTTTTTGTTAATAAAGACTTAAAAAAATTAAATTTATTTTCTTCAAGGAAGATTAGCTATTATCATTTAAAAGAGCTTTTCTTAATAGGGTGGCCTATATCTGTGCAGTTAGAAGCTGAACTTTTAGCATTTACAATTGCTACTATTTTTATGGGATGGTTTGGAATTATCCAATTAGGGGCATGGCAAATAGTTTCTCAAATAGCCGTACTTGTTATTATGATTCCTTATGGGATTGGTCAGGCTAGTAGTGTTTTAGTTGCCAGGGCGTTAGGAGAAGAAAATCATGGTGTTATTAAATATTTGGGATATTCAGCTATTGCAGTTGGAATAGTTTTTTTGACTGTTGTTGCTTTTATATACTTATGTTTTCCAAAACTATTGATATCTTTTTATATCAATCTTAATGATGTTAATGCTTTTGAGATAATTAAAATAGCTACTCTTTTATTTGCTATAGATAGTGTGATAGAAATCTTTGATGGTGTCAGAAATGTTATTACAGGATCTTTAAGAGGCTTTCATGATACTAAAGTTCCTATGTGGGTAAGTATTATTGCAAATTGGTTTATAAGTTTACCTTTGGGATATATTCTGGCTTTTTATTTTAATTTAGGAGGGGCCGGGATTAAGATTGGGTTTTTAGTTGGCTTTGCTTTAGGAGCTTTTGTTCTTGTTAGACGATTCAATAAAAAATGCTCTGTTTTATCCAGTAGTTAAGGCCAGGTTGGTTTTGTTTTTCCAAAATAAGGTTTTGCTAGATTGTTTTTTAAAAGTTCTTCCCCTAGATTTTCTTGATCTACAAAAACATCTGCTAAAATTCTAAAATATTTGTCTCTTCTGATATTTACTAACATAATTTCTTTAGCATTTTTGAGTTTTTCTTCTACAAATACTTTAGCTTCTAATGCCATGATCTTTTCCTGAGAATTTTTTGTTTTTATTTCAGGTGTGTCGATGCCGGCTATTCTTATTAAAATTTCTTTTCCGATGATTGGAGGTAGTTTTTCTACATTAACTTTAAAAGTATCTCCGTCGTATACACTAATTAGTTTTTTTACTTTGTAGTTTCCATATGTTTTAGGCTCTTTAGCTAAAAGAGCAAAAGAAATAAGAAAACTAAATAATAAAAATTTTCTCATAACCGTAAATCCTTTTTTTAAAAAGATTGATATTATGCTGCAATAATGTTTTTAAAGAAAAACAAATTTTTGCTAAATTCTTTGCAGTTTTTATCATAAAACAGAGGTGAGGATGAATTCAGTAAGCTTTTGTTATAGAAAAGCAGCGATATGGACAGCTCGTTCAGATACAGAAATAGAGAATGGATCTATTTTAAAATCATGGGCGTATTCTATGCCGGCTAGATTGTTTTTTTTATGTGATATAGTCGAGAATATAGCTAGAAGTGTTATATTTGGTCTTAGATTAGTTTATGGCTCTATAGAAGGTTTGATTACATGGGGGCATTATAAAAGTAATTTTGTTCATGGATATAAAGGGTTGTATCATAGTTTAAATCATATTGTAGGTAGTTGTTTTGGAACTGTTTTTACACAATATGGTGTTAAATATCGTAATTTCAGTTTTCTTTTAGTTGTTGTATCGGTAGCTACAATTGCTATTTCTTCTATAACCTATGTAAATATGCAAAATGGTAATTTTTCATTAAGCTTTCTTAATATTTTACCATTGCCCGTGCAGGGAAAATAATTGTTCATCTAGTAGACAAAAAAAGCTTTAAGAGATAGCTTGTTGTTTATAAGGGTAAAATTATGAAGATTTTTTTTTATTTAACCAGTATGTTGACATTATCATGTGTTGGAATGTCAATGTCTCGATCTTTTGACTTTAGATTTTTAACTGATAATCGAATGCATGCAGATGAAAATAACTTAGTAGCTTCTAATGAAAAGCAAATAAGTCCTAAAAAGCAGTTTGAGGATATGAAAGATTCTACTTGTACCGAATGTGGTGAGAATGAACAAACTGAAGAAGATCAAAGTTCTAAAGAAGAGTTTGAAGAAATGAAAGAGAATAGTTGTCTTAAAGGACAATGTGAAGATGAAAAGTGTGATGAAAAATGAAAATTTATAAAAAGCTATTTTTATTTGTTATTTTAAGTAATAGTTTGCTGGCTAATCCTTCTAATATGAATGTTGTTCATGGTGAAGTGAAAGCTAATGTAGACGGTAATTCTTTACATGTTCAGGCCTCTGACAGAGCTATTATTAATTGGGACAGTTTTTCGATTAATAGAAATGAAATAACTACATTCGCGCTTCCTGATGGACAAAGTACTGTATTGAATAGAGTAGTTGGCTCAAATAAAAGTGTTATTGATGGAGCTTTAAATTCAAATGGTAATGTTTATCTTTTGAATCAAAATGGAATTTTGATTGGTAATGGAGCTATTATTAATGTTGGTGGTTTAATAGCATCTACTTTTGATATTTTTGATGAAGCTTTCAAAGGTGGCGATGAGCTGCATTTTATGGGAGATTCTAATTCTTCTATTGAAAATTTTGGAGATATAAAGGCTTTAGATAGTGATATATATATCATTTCTAAACACATTAAAAATGATAATAAAATCACCTCTGACAAAGGAAATTGTAATTTAATTGCAGCAAGTGATGTTTTATTAAAACCAAAAGACAAAAATAATGTTTTTATTAAACCTTCAGGTTTTACAGGAGATGTTGGCATAGATAATAATGGGATAATAGAAGCTGTCAAGGTTCAACTTTTAGCGGATGGTAATGCTTATTCATTAGCTATCAATCACAAAGGAACAGTAGATGCACTTGGGTTTGATAACAAAGACGGTGAAATTTTCTTAGTAGCGGAAAATGGAAAAGTAGAAATATCTGGTAATCTATATGCAAAAAATAATGATGAGTGTGGTGGTTTCATAGATGTTATAGGAGGTAGGATTGCTGTTATAGAAGATGCTAATATTACAGCAGCAGCTTCAGGTGATGGTGGAATGATTTTAATTGGTAAAAATTATGATGGTTATGGAGCTGAAACAACTTATATCGGGAGTGATGTTAAAATTTCTGCTGATAGTTTAATTAATGGCAATGGTGGTTATGTAAGTCTTTGGGGAGATAAGTTTTGTGGTTTTTATGGAGAAGTATCTTGCCTTGGAGGTGAAAAGTTAGGTAATGGTGGTTTTGTAGAGATATCTTCTTATGGCAGGATTGAAAATAAAGGTGTTGTAAACACCTCTGCATTTAATGGAGAGATTGGAACTTTATTATTGGATCCTTGTGATATTATAGTTGGTGATTTTTCTGGAACGAGCACACCTTCTTTTTCTACTCCATATCCTGATCTTCCTTTTTCTGGAGAAGCTACTTTAGATGTTACTGATTTAGTAGGTGCATCTGGTCTAGCTAATAATAATGTTGAGCTTAGAACTTCAGGAGGGACAGGCGGAAATGGAGATATTACTATTGAGTATCCTGTGACTTGGAGCGCTCAAACAACTTTAACTCTAACAGCTCAAAGAGATGTTATTTTCAAAGACACAGGACTTTTGACATCTACATGGAATTCTGGTACTGCAGGATCTTTTAATGCTGTGGTTATTAATGCCGATAGAGATTTATTGATTGGAGATGGCTCTCAAACCTCGTCTGTTGGTATTAAAACTTATCAAGGAAGTGTTGAAGCAAGTTGTCGTAATTTAGTTATAACTGGTGGTTCAGCCGCTTCTTCTCAAGCTTATTTATTAACGGAATATGGAGCATCCATTTCTTTAATATCTTCTGGTTATTTTCATTTTATTGCTGGTAGCGGAGACTCTTCTTCTGCTTATATAAAAACTAGGAGAGGCGGGAATATTTCTTGCATAGTAGAAGAAGATAGTATTTTTCAGGGTGGAAGTGGGGCTACAGATGCAGAAGCGGGCATTTTGGGTTCTTATGTTTCAGGAACAACAGATATTGGTTTTACAAATACAGGTGGAAAGCTTACTTTCATAGGAGGATCTGCTGGAGATAGTTCTGCTGCTAGTATAGTAGCTGGAGATAGAGATGGAATAGGTAGTATTACTATCAATCTTGCTGATGATTTAGTAATGACAGGAGGTTCAGGTGGTTCTTCTGATGCGACTTATGCCAGACTATTAGCAGAAAAAGGAAACATAACCATTTCTACTGCAGGTGATATGATAATGACAGGAGGGAGTGGTGCAGGAGGTAATTGTTTTGTTTTGAATGAACAAGGAAACATTTCTCTTACAGCAGACAGTTTATCTTTAAATCCATCTTCAGCATCAGGTATTGAATCTGATTGTTATATTTCAGCTGTAGGTGCTGTGACAGCTAATATAACAGATGATATATATATCCAGGGAGAAGATGGAAATGTGTCTAAAAGTTATATAGAATCATATTCCAATGATATTACTTTGCTGTGTGGTGGCTTTTCTATGTTGGGAGGATCTGGATCTGATTCCATAGCATATTTAGCATCGTATTCAGATGGTAATATTACTCTTAACTCTACAGGCGATGTTTCTTTAGCGGGAGGTTCTGGAGACAGTTCTTCTTCTTATCTTTTGGTAAATGGTAGTGGTAATATTACGCTTAACTCAACAGGGGATATTTCTTTAGTAGGAGGATCTGGAGGCAGTTCTTCTTCTTATCTATTGACAGAGGGTGGTGGTAATATTGCGATTAATACTTCTACTGCAGAAGATTTTACTTATAAAACTTTGAGTTTGACAGGAGGGGCAGGAGATACTTCTTATGCAATATTAAACACTGGTAATGGAGGTAATATAACAGCAAACTTTAATGGAGATAGTTCTGTTGTAGGAGGAACTGGTAGTGTTTTATCACATGCAGGTTTTTATGCTGCAGAAGATAGTGGTAGTGGAAATGTTACTTTAAATGTTCAAGATGGAAGTTTGTATTTTACATCTGGATTAGGAACGGGGTTAGAAAATAGCTTTATCATAGCAAAAGAAGGAAACATTACAGTAAATGTTGATGAAGACTTAATTTTTTCTGCTGGTATCAATTCTTCTCTTTCAACATCTGGAATGGAAATTAAACCGGGGGCAGGTAATTTGACATTAGATGTGGGTCGTAATCTTACAATGACAGATAATGCAAGCTATACTTTTTTATTGAGTAATGCAGGCAATTGTGATCTTACTATAGGTGGAAATCTTCAAATGACAGCAGGAAGTGGTGCTGATAATTCTGAAATAAAATCTGAAATAGGAAATTTAACTATCGATGTATTAGGATATGTATCTTTAGTAGGGGGTAGTAATAGCTATCCTTATATGTACAGTGCACAAAATTTAAATTTAACGTCAGGTAATTATGTTTCTTTATCAGGAAGTAATTCTTCTATAGATCAAGGTAAGATTATAACTGAAACGGGAGAATTAAATATCACAGCAACAGGAGCTTTAACTTGTGATACCAATTGTGATATTTATACTGGATCTGGTGCTGTTACTTTGATTTCTAATGCTGATATTATCTTAAACAACCAAAGTTCTATCTATAGTACTTCTGGTGATATTACTCTGGTTACAGACAATGCTTTTCCAAGGGGTAGCAAAGAGATCGGTTTTGGTAATTTTGAAATAGATAATACTTCTACTATTACGACAACAGGAGATGTAAGGATATTTACGTCTTTAAGACATTTTAATGTCGTGAATAACACGATTAACTCAACTGTTTTTTCCCCTTCTTCAGTAGAAGGAAAAAATACCAATCAAGAAAGATGGTATGTTTACTATCCAGATTCTTTTTATGGAGGAGAAGGATTTACTTTCTTTTATAAGTCGGCTATGCAGCAAGTTTTGTATATAGGAACTTTAGCTTCATCTGAATTATTTTATTATATAGATCTTTTTGCTATTAATAATTTCATCATTAGTCCTTATGAGAAGTTTATAGATCAAAAAAGAAAACATTCTATTAGATATGATGATCTAAATTATAGAGGAACTCCTATGTATCATGAACAAGAAGAGTATGTAAGTAAGATTACAAGAAGTTAATTTTCGACTTCTTCAACATTTAAATCGCTTTTGTCTTTTTTTATCTTTTTCGTTTTTATTACTAAGGAAAGAGTTCCTCCGGTAATAACGAGTAAAGCTTCTATTACACTAATAACCTCAGTTATGGGTTTTAACAAGCTAGTAAAGTCGTTTTATAAAACTTTAAACTCGGTTTTTTCTTTTGGTGACAATAAGCAATTAAACCGGACAATAAATTTATTAAAAAATTAGCGGG
>Ga0233447_1000324_pt1 | contig 57129 bp, 60 predicted proteins | sample SI_124_October20_3_FD_183014 | JGI IMG/M metagenome (GOLD analysis project Ga0233447, IMG submission 183014) | Seawater microbial communities from Saanich Inlet, British Columbia, Canada - SI_124_October2016_135_MG | ecosystem: Environmental > Aquatic > Marine > Inlet | place: Canada: British...
ATATGCAGTTTGTGCATTTGTAATAATTCTGTCCTTGCTGTTTCTCATGCAGTAGTATCTGCAGCTAAAGTAGTAAATGAACCACTATATGCAATAACAGTTGCTGCATCTACTAATGTTATTTCTGGTGATTCTCACATTGTATTATATAATGAACCATCATATTGAACTGGGAGATTACTATATCAGTTATAGGCTAATCAATTATTTGCTAATATATAATCCAGTGTTCATCATGTACTTGTTATTATACTTGGTACATTTAATACATAATCTACTCAACCTGTAGACAATTTTAAAAATTTACCATTATAATTTCATGTAATTTTTAGTTTTGTAACTTTATCTCATGCTATAGCCTCATTTATTATTTCACTATTTAATCATAGTGTATCTCATTCTATTATTCATGCTATTTCATATTCTTGTTTACTATGTGTAACTGAATATACATATTGTCTATCCATTAATGGATCTGTCGGTATCTTATCAAATTTTTCTACATTTGTAACTGTAGTTTCTCAAAAACTTCCCTGTGTCCAGGCTTCTGTTCATGAATATAATACAGGTGTACCATCTGTTGTAAGTGGATACTTTCCTGCTCATAAATGAAATAGTTCTAGTGTTGTCTTTATACTAGACATATCACTTATTCTAACACTATCTCTAGAATCTCTACTATATCATTGTAATGATATAAAAGCTATTGTTCATAAAATAGCTAGTATTGTAATTACTACTATTAGCTCCACTAATGTAAATGCTTGTTTTTGTTTATTCATGTTTTTTTATTTTAAATACATACTTTTAAAGTATACATATAAATAATGATAAAACAAAAACATAAAAAAAAAGAACTTTACATATATATAAAGTTCTTTTTAATTTTAGCTTATTTGAATTTACTGTAATCAAACATTTTCATTTCAGCATCTGTTTTTCTAACTACATCTAGTATAACAGAAACTATAATGATTAATCATGCTGCAGAAATAATGAAATCAATTGATTGTCACATTATCTTTGACATAATATATGGAAGTACAGCAATTAGACCTAAGAATCAACCTCAAAATAAGTTTAAATGTTCTGAAACTTTTGATAAATAATCAGCTGTTTCTGAACCAGGTCTAATACCAGGTATATACCCTCATCTTTTTTGAATACTTTCAGATACATTTTCAGTATTAAAAGTAATAGAAACATAAAAGAATGAAAATCAAAGTACAAGTAAGAAGTATATTAATATAAATATCCAAGAAGGATTACTCATATTAAAGTATTCTAATAAAAATGTACCAATAGTAGAAGCAGTTTCACTTGAACCAGATCAAGTCAATATTTGACCTATGATTGCTGGGAAAGTAACTAATGATACTGCAAAGATTATAGGTATCATTCATGCTTGATTAACTCTTATTGGAAAATAAGATTTTTCTTCTCTACCAGTTCTAGTATAAATAATTGGAATTCTTCTGTTTCATTCAGTAAACTTTATAATTATATAAATAATTAATAAAGTAGCTAGAATTAACCCTATGAATAAGGGATAGTTTTGTGAACTAATATGCCCCATGATTACTCATGGTACAGCAGATAAAACTCAAGCTGTAATTATTATACTAATACCATTTCAAATACCTTTTTCTGTCATTACTTCTCATAACCACATTAGAAATATAGTTCATGATGTAATAATAGTCATAGCTGTAAGAACAGTTTGTGTATTAGATAAATCAATAATTGTTCCTGATGCCAAGGTATTTAATAAAACTATCATTCAATACGATTGCACAAATGCAAGTGGCAAAGTTAACCATCTAGTATATTTTGTTATTTTTCTTTGTCCTGCTTCACCTTCTTTTTGTAATTCTCATATAGAAGGGACTATAACTCAAAGTAATTGAATTATGATCAAGGCATTAATATAAGGAGAAAGTCACATCAATATAATTGAAAAGTTTGATAATCAACCTCACATTAAAGCACTAAAGAATGATAATCCTTTATTAGCTTCCATTATAGCAGCTAATTGTGTTGTATCAACTCAATATACTGGAATTACAGATAGTACTTTATAAACTAAAACTAATGCTAGTGTAGCAATAATTTTATTTTTTATACTTTTGTTTTGGAATATAGATGTAATACTACTAAGTTTCATATATAAATATTTATTAAATTAATTAAGGAAATCATCTTCCTTTTATATATTATACATAAAGAAAAGAAAAACCCAAACTTTTAAAAGCTAGGGTTAATCTCTAAATTATTTAGTTTCAAGTTTTCCTCAAGCTTTTTCTACAGCTTCTCTTGCAGTAGCAGAAGCTTTATCAACAGTTACTTCTATTTTAGTAGTTAGTTTTCCATTTCCTAATAATTTAATAGGAAGTTTTTTTCTTCTAACTATATTGTTTTCAAGTAAAACTTCTTTGTTTATAGTAGTAATACCTTTTTCAGCTAATACAGCTAAATCAGAAATATTAATAGTACTATATTCAATTTTGAACTTAGCGTTAGTAAACCCTTTTAATTTAGGCATTCTTCTGAATAAAGGAGTTTGTCCTCATTCAAACCAAGCAGCTACTCAACCACCAGATCTAGAATTTTGACCATTACAACCTCTACCACAATAAGTTCATTTACCTGAACCATTACCTCTACCAAGTCTCTTAGAAGTTTTTCTAGATCCTCAGTTAGGTTTTAAATTTGTTAAAGATAACATAAAAATTATAAGTTATTAATATACAATGTCATTCTGAAATTAACTCAGAATCATATCAAGTGATCCTGAACTAAACCCAGGCTGACATACTATTTAAACGAAGATAAAGCTTTTATTGTAGCTTTTGCATTATTAATTAGGTTAGAAGAACCATATCTTTTAGCAAGAATATCTTTATATCAAGCAACCATTAAAACTTTTCTGGCTGCTCAACCAGCAATAATTCATGTACCTTCTGAAGCTGGATGAACCATAATTTTAGCAGCTTTATATTTAGCTTCAACATTATATGGAACAGTTCAGTTATCAATTCTAACATTTGTTAGTTTTTTCTTAGCGTCTGAAAGAGCCTTTGCAATTGCATCAACAACTTCCCATGATTTTCAAGTTCATAAAGATACTCTACCTTTACCATCTCAAATAACCATAACAGCTCTAAATCTAAGTTGTCTACCTCATGAAGTAACTCTAGTTACTCTATCAATAGCTAACAACTCTTCTTTGAATTCTTTTCTTGGTTTTGAAAATTTTCATTTTCTATTATCTTTTCCAGAAAAAGCCATACTTATTATTGATTAATTAATTAAAATTTTACACCATTAGATCTCATAGATTCAGCCAAAGCTTTTACTCTACCATGATATGCAAATCATCCTCTATCAAATACTATTTCAGAAATTTTTAATCAAACAATAAGTTTTGCCATTTCTTCTCAAACTTTTGCTGCCATTTCTGTTTTAGTACCAGATTTTTTTATTTTTAAATCTGAAAAAGATGTAAGAGTTTTTCATGATGTATCATCTATAAGTTGTGCATATATATTCATATTACTTCTATATACAGCTAAACGAGGTTTAGTTGTAGTTCAACTTATTTTTGATCTAATTTTATTTTTTCTTCTTAATCTTTTTAATGTTTTTTGTAACATTTTTAAGTTATTATAAGTTAAATATTTTATTTTGAACCAGTTTTACCAGCTTTTCTATTAATATGTTCTCATACATATTTAATTCATTTACCTTTATATGGTTCTGGTTTCTTTTTTGCTCTAATTTTAGAAGCAAATTCTCAAACTAATTGTTTATCTATACCTGAAATATGTAAAATATTTTTAGCTTTTTCATCTAAAGCAATTTTAATTCAAGCAGGTGTAGGCATATCAACTTTATGAGAAAAACCAATACTTAATACAAGTTTATCACCAGATACTTCAAATTTATAACCAACTCAATTAATTTCTAAAGATTTTTTATAACCTTTTGAAACTCATTCAACTAAGTTATTAATGATAGATCTAGTAGTACCCCATATAGCATTAGATGAATCATCTAGTGGTTTTACAATTACTGAATTTTCTTCTTTCGTAACTTCAATTTTTGAAGAAAAGTCAAAAGCTAATTCTCATAAAGGTCATTTAACTTTAATATTATTACCAGCAATAGTAGCTTCTACTTTTTCTGCTAATACAATAGGCATTTTACCAATTCTTGACATTTGTATTTAATTATAAGTATAAATCGGAACAATGATTAAAAATCATTTCTCGTTTATAATTTGGTGATTAATAAACTTCGCAAAGTAATTCTCCACCAACATTTAAACTTCTAGCTTCATATCAAGTAACAACACCTTTTGGAGTTGAAACAATATAAATACCTTTACCATTTCTAGATTTCTTTATATCTTTAGATCAGATATAAATTCTTTGACCTGGTTTGCTTATTCTAGTAAGAGTAGGAACATATTTCGTAGTTCTTACATCATTTAGAATAATCCCAATTGATTTTTTATTGTTTTCTTCATCATTAACTGTGAAATCAACAATATATTTATTTTTCTTAAGAATTTTAGCAATATCAGCTTTTAATTTAGAATAAGGAAGTTTTATTTCAACTATTCTAGCCATATATGCATTTCTAATTCTTGTTAATAAATCTCCGATTGGATCAATTATCATAACATATGAATTATTAAACTAAATTTATTTTTTTAACTAATTTTTCCTACCAACTAGATTTTCTAACACCAGGTAGTTCTCAAGCATTAGCTTTTTCTCTAAAACAGATTCTACAAATATCAAATTTCCCTAGATATCATCTAGTTCTACCACAGATACCACAACAGTTGAAAACTTTTGTAGCCTCTTTAGGTGTTCTTCAATCTGTAATAGCTTGTAAAAATGTCTTTTTTAATCTATTTGCTTTAGCAATTTTTGACTTTCTAGCCATCTTATTCTTTTTTATAAAGTAAACTTTTTATTTAGAAAAAGGAAATCACATTTGTGTTAATAACTCCTTTCAAGCCTCTTTGTTATTAGCAGTTGTCTTAACTGTAATTTGTAATCAGTGATTCTTAATAACATCGTTATGTGGAACCTCTAAAAATATAGAATGTTCTTTAAGTCAGAAATTATAATTTCATTGATTATCAAAACCTTTTTTATTAATTCATCTAAAATCTCTTACTCTAGGTAATACGATATGAATTAATTTTTCTAAGAAATTATACATAGAATCTCATCTTAGAGTAACACTTAATCAAACTGGCATTCAAGCTCTTAATTTAAAGTTTGATATCGCTTTTGAAGCGTATCTAACTGTACAAGCTTGTCATGCAATCATTGATAAATGTTCTTGTAGAGAAGAGAAATCTTTGTTTCCTGATCTAACATATGTTCAAATTCACATGTTCAAAACTATTTTTTCTAATTTTGGAACTTCCATTATATTAGATACTTCTAATTTTTCTTTTAGAACAGGAACAATTTCTTTTAAATATTTTTCCTTAAGCATTTTTATTATTTATATAATATAAGTAAATTATTTAATAATAAATTTTTTAGCTTCTCACTTATTTTCCTTAACGGCTTTTTTAGAGAATCTAAATTTCTTTATTTTACCTTTTTCCTCAATTTTAACAAATCCAACTCTTGTAGGTTTATTAGTATATGGGCAAACTAGCATTACATTAGATGCATTAATAGCTTTTTCCATTTTAATAATTTGACCTGGCGTAGTTCATTGTTTTTTAATATGTCTAGTAGCAATATTTACTCATTTAACAATAATTTTGTTATCTTGAGTAAATACTTTTAAAACTTCAGCCTCTTGGCCTCTGTCTTTTTCTTTACCTGACATTACTATAACTTTATCTCAAGTTTTAATTTTCATAATTTTTATTTAATATTAATTATAAAACTTCTGGAGCTAGACTCACAATTTTTTGGAAACCTTTAAGCCTAAGCTCTCTAGCAACTGGTCAAAAAATACGAGTTCCTCTAGGTGCATTATTATCATCGATTATTACACATGCATTATCGTCAAATCTTACATATGAACCATCTTTTCTTCTAATTTCCTTAGAAGTTCTAACTACTACAGCTTTTACTACTTTTTTCTTTTTAACTGTTCCATCTGGAGCAGCTTTTTTTACAGTACAAACTATAATATCTCATATAGAAGCATATCTTCTATGTGAACCTCCAAGTACTTTAATACATAATACTTCTTTAGCTCAAGAGTTATCAGTAACTGCTAGTCTTGATTCTGTTTGTATCATAAGATCGATTCTTAAAAGTTAAATTAACTATACAATTTCTACTAAATCCCATCTCTTTAATTTAGAAGTAGGTCTAGTCTCTTTAATTATTACTTGATCTCATTCAGAGCAAGCATTTTTATCGTCATGAGCATAAAACTTTTTAGTTACTCTAAATCTTTTTTTATATTTAGAGTCACTTTTATAAGTATGTACTGATACGACTATTGTTTTATCCATTGCTACACTTGTAACAATACCTTTTTTAGTTCTCATAAACTTGGTTTAATTAAGAATAATTAAGCTATATTAAATCATTTAGAAGATGCTACAGTATTAAGCTGAGCAATATATTTTCTAAGAGCTGTGATTAAATGAGTTTGCTTTAATTCGCCTTGTTCTTTTTTCATTCTAAGAACAAATAAATCTTTTGCCGATTTAACTAATTCTAGTTTTAAATCTTTTTCATTTAATTCATTAAGCTTCACGATTTCTTGTAGTTTTAAATCTTTTATTTCTTTCATTTTTTTAAAATGATTAATCAACTATTATTTTAGTTTTCACTGGTAATTTGTAAGAGGCAAGCCTAAAAGCTTCCCTTGCAGTTTCTGGATCAACTCATGTTATTTCAAATAACACTCTACCAGGCTTTACAGGAGCTCTATACATTTCAACAGATCATTTACCTCAACCCATCGGCACTTCTAACGGTTTAGCAGTAAAAGCTTTGTCAGGGAAAATTCTTATCCAGATTTTTCCTCATCTCTTAATAGCTCTTATCATTGCTCTTCTCGCAGATTCGATTTGTCTAGAAGTTATAAATCATCTAGTAGTAGCTTTAATGGCGTAATCACCAAATGCTATTGTAGATCATCTAACAGCCTTCCCTTTCAATCTTCACCTAAAGGTTTTTCTATATTTAGTTTTCTTTGGTTGTAACATTTTTTTACACAATTAGTATATAAAAAAAATTCAAATGTCAAATTTTTTATTTTTTAAAGATATCTCATTTGTATATCCAAACTTTTAATCAGATAGTTCCGTACACAGTTTCAGCTCTAACAGTTGTATAATCAATGTCCGATCTAATAGTTTGTGTTGGAATGTTTCATTCCTTAAAAGTTTCTTTTCTAGCGATTTCAGCTCAGTTAAGTCTTCACCCAACTTTTACTTTTATTCACTTAGCACCTTTTTCCATAGTCTTAGCTATTGCTTGTTTGATTGCTCTTTTATATGGCATTCTTTTTTCAATTTGGTTTGCAATATTGAATCAAACTATTTTAGCGTTTAAATCTGGATTTTTAATATCTCTTACTTCTAAATTAACTTTTACTCAAAGTTTTCTAGCTAATAAAGCCATTATTTGCTCTTTATTTTCACCAGTTTTACCTAATATAAGAGAAGCTTTAGCTGTATATACAACTATATCTAATATATCTTGGTTCCTAGAAACAAGTATATCTCATAAAGGTATTCAAGTTAATTGTTTACTTAGTATTTCTCTAGCCTTTACATCAATTGCTAATGAAGTTTTATATGTTTTTTTATCTTCATACCAAGTTGATTTCCATGTTTTAATATATGGAATTCTAAACGCTATAGGATTTACTTTATGTCCCATAATATAAATTTATTAATAAATTATAATGAATAACTCTAGCTAATTAAAGCCGGAAATTATTTTACCTGTAATTCTAATTTTATATTAGAAGTTCTTTTTAAAAGTGGATGCATTCTCCCTCTTGAAACAGAATTTCATCTTTTATAAACAATTCATTTGTTTACAATAAGAGTACTTATATATAAAGTAGATAACTTTTGATTATCATTATTTTCAGCATTTGCAACAGCAGAAGCTAAAATTTTATATAAAAGATCAGCTCATTTCTTAGGGGCAAATTTTAAAAATTTTAATGCTTCTGAAGCATCTTGACCTCTAACAACTTCCGCTATAACTCTTAATTTTTTCGGAGAAATTCTTATATTTTTTCCGTATGCTTTCATAAGCTAATTTGGCTATAAATAATTAAATTATTTTCCCAGTCTTTCAGGGATGGCTAGATAAATCTAGCTCGTGGGCCTATTTATTTCATGAATGACCTCTGAACACTCTAGTCATAGAGAATTCTCAAAGTTTGTGTCATACCATATCTTCTGTAACGAAAACTGGAGTATGAGCTTTACCATTATGAACTCAGAATGTATGTCATACAAATTCTGGAATAACGGTACAAGTTCTAGACCATGTCTTAATTACACCTTTTTTTCATGACTCATTCATAGCGACAACTTTTTTTAATAGTCTTTCGTCTATATAAGGTCATTTTCTTAAACTTCTTGTCATAAGATTTGTTTAAAAAGTTAAATTATATCATTAGTTTACCTTTTCTTGTTTTTAGGATCCATTTAGAAGTAGTTTTTTTCCTGCTTCTTGTTTTGTATCCTAATGCTGGCATTCACCATGGAGTCTTAGGAGCCTTCATACCAATTGGCGAACGACCTTCTCAACCACCATGTGGATGATCAACTGGATTCATAGATTTACCACGAACAGTTGGTCTTTTTCACATCCATCTAGATCTTCATGCCTTTCAAATAACAACTTGGTTATGATCCGGGTTTGAAACTTGACCTAGAGTAGCAAAACATTTTTTATGAACTAATCTGATTTCACCAGATGGTAATTTTACTTGCGTATATTCACCTTCTTGAGAAAAGATTGTCCCATATGCACCTGCAGCTCTAATAGAAGAAGCTCATTGCCCAACTATTAGCTCTAAGTTATAGACTTGTAATCCTGTTGGTATATTACTAACAAGCATTCTATTTCAAGATACTAAAGGAGTTTTTTCATCAGCTATTATCTTATCTCATACATTCATGTCCTTATGAGCAATAGTATATCTTCTTTCTCCATCTTTATAACAGATTAAGGCGATAAATGCTGATCTATATGGATCGTATTCGATTGTTTCAACTTTAGCTTCAATTCATTTCTTATCTACTCCGAAGAAATCTACTAGTCTATATTTTTTTGCATGACCACTTCATTGGTGTCTTATAGTAATTCTTCAAGTATTATTTCTACCTGCATGTTTTTTTAGTTTTACTGTAAGAGGTTTATACGGAGAAGAAGTAGTAACTTCTTCAAACGTATTAACTGTCATTCATCTTCTACCTGGAGTGGTAGGTTTAAATTTTTTAATTCCCACTGTTAAAGTCTTTTAAAAACTAAATTATTTTATAACAGAAAAATCTATTTTTGCTTTTGTATCTTTTAAAGTTACATATGCTTTTTTCGTAGATCTTTTTCTTAATTGCATTCATTTCTTTTTACCATACTTGAATTTTTCTCTTGTATGTAAAACATTAACGGAAGCAACTTCTACTTTATACAATTCAGTAACTGATTTTTTAATATCAATTTTTGTTGCACTAGAATCAACTTCGAATACATAAGTATTAGTAGTCATTTCTAAAACAGAAGTTTTTTCAGTAGTAATTGGTTTTTTTAAAATTCTAAAAATTCTCATTTTTTTCTATATTTTAAAGTAAATTATTTAGTAAGCTTATCTATATTTATTAAAGAATCTTTTAATAAAACTAATGTTTTATATTTAAGTAAATCTTTAATATTTAAATAATCTACAAGTATACTTTTAACATATGGTAAGTTAGAAGCAGATTTTTCAATCATTTCATTTTTTGCTGGTATAGCAAGTAAAGCTTTTTCATTATATGGTAGAGTTTTGAAAACATCTTCCATATTTTTTGTTTTAGCTTCTTTGAAATCAATCTTATCTACAATAACTAAATCATTGTTAGCAAGTTTTGAAGATAAAACACTAAATAATGCTTTTCTTCTTTCTTTCTTATTCATAGAAAGTGTAAAGTTTACAACGTTTCTAGGACCAAATGCAACTCAACCTTTTTTTCTGATTGGTGATCTATTTGAACCCATTCTCGCTCTACCTGTACCCTTTTGTCTATAAATCTTTCTTGTTGAACCTCTTCTTTCTCATCTAGTTTTAGTATGAGCAACTACCATTCTATTATTAGCTAGTTGATATACTAAAGCTCTATGTATAAGTCCTTCATTAAGTTCTAATCAAAACACTAAATCATTTAGTTCAATTTCTCAAACTGATTTACCTTTTTGATCGAATAAATTAGTCTTCATCAGAGTAATGTATTAATAACTAAAAAATAATATTTACGAATGAGTTTCTTCATCCAGGAACACCTCATCTAACACCGATTACATTAATTTCTTTATTAACTAGTTCCACTGGAACTTTTTTAATAGTAAATTTAGTGTTACCATGATGACCGTGCATCTTTTTACCTTTATGAACTTTAGTAGGTTTTCTATTACCAATAGAACCAAGAGCTCTATGAAATTTTGAACCATGCCCACCAGGTCAACCATGAAAGTTATGTTTTTTCATTGCTCAAGTAAATCATTTTCATTTTGAAAATCATTCAACTGAAACTTTAACATCCCCCTCTAAAACATCTAATGAAACAGTATCTCCAACATTGTATTTCTCATTTTCTTCATCAGAAACTGGAAATTCCACTATTTTTGAAAAATTGCTTTTATTTAAAGTAACTTTTCATTTTCAAAGTTGAGCATCTTCAACTTTATCATTTAAAACCCCAATAATTATAGCTTTATAACCATCTTTTTCTAAGGTTTTAAATCATACTACTTTTAATGTAGGAACTTGTAGTAAAGTAATTGGAATGAATTTATCATCCTTGATTACTCTAGTCATTTCCAACTTTGTAGCTATAATTCAAGCCATATAAAATATATTTTACAAAATTAAAGTTAGAGGTTAAACATCTCTTATCAATTAAGGGAGTTTAACTTAACCTCTTCTAAAAACTTTTCGTGATATTTCTTAAAAAGCTCCGTGATTATATAAATAAGTTTACAATTGTCAAAAAAAAATGATAGTTTTTTAAAAGTGTTATGTATAAAGCTATAAGTTTGTGTAAAAAAATTGAACAAAAAAGATAAAAACATAAATTAAAAGGAAACATTTTTTTGATTTATCCTAGCTTTTTCCTATAATCCTTTTAATATATATAATTATGTAATAACAATGAAAGAACAATTAGCAAATTTAAAAAATGAATTCATAAAAAGTCTAGAAAATATTGAAACAAATAATGAACTAGAAACTTTAGAAAAAGATTTTTTAGGTAAAAAATGAAAACTTAACGATATTCTTAAATGAATTAAAGACTTATCAAATGATGATAAAAAAATAATAGGTCCAGAAGCAAATAAATTAAAGATATTTATTTGAGAAGAGATAGTATCTAAACAATCAGAACTAGAAAATCTAAAATATGAAAAAATAGAAGAAGAAGAAAAAATAGATGTTACTGCTGAATACCCTTCAAAAAATCTATGACATAAACATCCTATAAGTATAACTAGTAGCTTACTAGAAGAAATTTTTATATCTCTATGATTCAAAGTAGAAGATGGTCCTCAAGTAGAAACAGAAGAATATAATTTTGATAAGTTAAATATACCTGCAGATCATCCAGCTCGTGATGTTTGGGATACATTTTGGATAAGTGATGATATCAATAATAATAAAAAATCTTGAGATAAGAATTTACTTAGAACACATACATCGCCAGTACAAATAAGAACAATGTTAAAATGAGAATTACCTATAAAAATAATTGTTCCAGGTAGAGTTTTTAGATACGAACAAGAAGATGCTAGACATACCTGTAATTTTTATCAACTTGAAGGACTAGTAGTATGAAAATGAGTAACATTTTGAGACTTAAAGTGGACACTAGATACTGTTATGAAAAAACTACTTTGAGAAGGCACAAGTTTAAGATTTAGACCTAGCATCTTTCCTTTTACAGAGCCAAGTGCAGAGATAGACATTAGTTGTCAAATATGTAAGTGAAGTGGACAAACAAAAAACTGAAAATGTAGCATGTGTTCATGATCAGGATGGGTAGAATTATTATGAGCATGAATGGTTAATCCAAAAGTATTAACTGACGCATGAATAGATCCTGAAGAATATTCTGGTTTTGCATTCTGAATGTGAATAGATAGAATTGCAGCTCAAAGATTTTGAGTAAGTTCTAGTAGAATGTTTTATCAAAGTAAATTGAAATTAAATGAGCAATTTTAAAAAAAAGATATCACTTAAGTGACATCTTTTTTCTTATATTTAATAACTACAATTATTAAAGCTAGGCTTATTTCATACTAACCAAGCTGAAGCAAAATAATCAAAATTAGTTTTTAATACACACTACTGCGAATCCGATATTCTTATTGTAACTGATACTTTCCACTGTAAAACTGAAAGAAACCAAACGACGATTCTTCGCATTAGTAGCATCAATCTCTGTGGAGGTCCACCATAAACCCTTCGAACCACGGTCATAGAAGCTAAGATTCGTATAGCGGAATCCAGGTAAGTTAGAAATTATTCAAGACAATTTATTTCAAGTCCATCATGTAGCTCATCCGAGAGTTAAATCAGTCACTTGAGTATCTGTTGGTAGTTTCCATCAATCTCATAATTGTCCACATACTGATATAGAGATATCTTCATCTTCAGTAGCTCAATATCACATCGCTTCATTATATGTATATAATCATCAATCACTAGTACAATTTTCATCTAAATCATCATAACACCATTTTTCTATTATACCATTATCTGATTGAATTGGGTCAGTATTTAGTATTTTAGTTCAATGTCTCATATTTTGACTCGTCCAACAATTTCCATCTACTTCTATTGTTGTATATGTTTCTGATCATGCTGATACTGTTGAGGTTCAACAAGTAAAAGATTCTACTAGCTCTCATCAACTCACTATTTCAATTTTTCATCCTAAATTATTATTTACAAAAGTAGCTGCATAAGTTTCTTTTTCAGGAACTGTTAAATTAACAACATTAGCAACTTCTCATTCTCATTCTAATATTGTACTTGTATATGCAGTTTGCAATCAATCTACAAGAGCAAGCCTTGCTGTCGAATCAGTAGCATCTGTTAATGGTCAACAACTAGCATTATCTGTATAAGCAACTAGTGGTATTCATGGGCCAAACGCAAATCATCATTCATTATTAAATTTTGTTGTACTATATTCTGCTGGTAAGTTATTATATCCATTATATACCAATCTTTCATTAGCCATTATTTGTAATAAATCTGGATTTGAAACATCATTTGCTACTATTGTTGGTAGTGCCAAAGCATAACATGTTGAGGCTCAAGTTAAAGATTTTCACATTAATCAATTATAGTTTCATTCTACTATTGCTGTTGCTTCTACTGTTCATGCAAAAGCTCCATCTAACATATATGGATTAAATGTAAGTGGGTCTCATTCTAGCATTCATGCTAATTCATATTCATTTGTAGTAACTGAATATGTATATTTTTTATCTGTTAATGGATCTGTAGGTATTTTGTCTAGTTTATCTACATTCACAAATACTGAAGCTCAAAAAGTTCATTGAGTCCATACAGTTCATCAACTATATGTTATAGCAACTCAATCTGTTGGTTGAGGATATTTTCAGGCTCATAAGTGAAATAATTCTAATGATGTTTTCATCGTAGATATATCTGATAGTCTAGTTGAATCTCTTGCCTGAGTTGAGTATCATTGTAGTGATATAAAAGATATAGTTCATAGTATTGCTAATATTGTTATTACCACTATTAGTTCTACTAAAGTGAAGGCTTTTTTTTGTTTATTCATATAATTGTAATTTAAATAAATAATAGCTAAAAGTATATATACATATACAGTTTTTGCAATATAAAATCTAATATTATCTTGACTAACAATATTACATACTTATCATTATATTAATAAGAATTACTATAAAAAAATGAAATTATTACTCAAAGAAATAAAAATATTCTCAAAACAAAATTGGTGGATTTATATAATATTTATAATCTGCCTTTTTATTATATATAAAACTGATAGTTGAAATTTACTTGAAGTTAGTTTAGTTTTTCTATTTCATTTCATATGAGATATATGTGTCATGATGATGTGAGATTATAATAGTAAATGAAAAGAAAAACAAGCCTTATATGCTCAAATATGAAGTTTTATTATTTTTTGATTAATATGAATTTATGCTTGAATAAGTGCATGAAAATGGAGTTATTTAGTCCCTCAATTAGTTTTCATTTGGCCTATTATAAAATGATTTAATATAAATTTGAAATGGTTAAATTATAAATTTATGATTTGAGTATGAGCCTTGGTTTTAATTCTATATTGTTATTTATGATTAATTTCTGATATAGCTACTCTTATCCAGATATTATGATTCATTATTTTTCCAATAGCCCTAATTCTTACAAATAGTAAATATAAGTATTTTTGAAGTATATTCTGAATATTTTTAATGTTTATTGGTTCTTGAATAATATTATATACAGGCTTTATTGAATGAAATGTAATATGAACAGATTTAAGTTATACCTTGCTTCCTTTTACAGTATTTGTATACTATTTAAAATTAATTAAAAATTATATATAAAAATGACCTTATATTATTTAAGCATATTCTGACTCTCTATAATTATTTCTTTAATACTAATATTAATATTTAAAAAACTCTTTTATAAATTTAATATTCTAGATAATCCAAAGAAATATTCATTAAAAAGAAAACCTATCCCTTACGCTATGTGAATAGTATTTTTTATTTCATTTTTTATAATGAGCTATTTTTTTGTAGATTATGACTTTAAACTATGACTCATTTGGGTTTTTTGATTTCTAATTACTGGTATTAGTTTCATAGATGATAGACTTCATGTAAGTGCGAAAGTAAGGCTTCTACTTCAAATAATAATATGAGCAATAATATGAATAACATCTATAAAAATAGGATATATCAGTAATATATTTTGATGAATAGCAAACCTAGAAACTCATTACATTGAGATTTTTAATTATACTATATATCTAGTCCCTTTATTCTTTACTATACTTTGGTATGTATTCATATTTAATGCATTAAATTGGACAGATTGAATAGAATGAAATGCATCATGATTGTCTATAATATCATTTTCTGTTCTATTTCTATTGGGAGTAATACTATTTTGAAAAGATGATTACGAATGATGAATAAAAAATGCAGAATTTATAATGTGAATCAGCATAATTCTTGTATGAATCATAATACCATTTTGGTGGTTTGATATTAGACAAAAAATACTAATGTGAGACTCTTGAACCATGTTTCTCTGATTTATGCTAGCAACTTTGGCAATTATAGCATGATGAAAAATAGCAACTGTACTAGTTGTATTCTGAATATATTCAGTAGATGCTGTCTATGTTATTATTAGGAGATTGATAAAAAAGAAAAACCCTCTTAAATGAGATTTTAGTCACCTTCATCATAGACTTCTAAAAATTTGATTGACAAAAAAACAGGTTTTATGACTTATATATTCTCTATCATTTCTTTTTTGACTAACAGCTTTATTTTTAGACAGAAACTGAAAAATAATAGTTTTTTTAATAATAGTTGCTGTTGTAATTTTTATCAATAAAATAGTTGAAACAATAATAAAAAATAATGTTTTAAATAAATGAAAAAAAACATGAAAGCATTCACATTAATAGAATTATTAATAGTTATATCAATAATAACTATTATTTCTGCTTCGTGAGTTTTTTATTTTTTAGATTTTGTTTATGAACAAGAAATAGGACAAAAATTAACTATAGTTGAAGATAATCTTAGCGACCTAGACAAAAACATAAAAAATTATAATATATTTGATTACGAACTACACTTAAATACGTCTACAGGATCAAGATGATATATTACATATATTAATAACTTTGATTTACCATATAATCAAGTTATAAATTTTGACTCTAGAACTTGAAGTGGAATATTATCTACAAACTGAACAGCTTTAGAAACATGGAATATTAAATGATATCAAGATGAAAAACTATTAATAAATACAAGTACAGGAGCAGATGAGCTACTAAACTTTGATTACAACAAAGAGCAATACTACAAAATAGTATCTACTTTCACATGAATAGTCTTAAATGAAATTGACATAAATTATTTTTCAGAAGATAATCTATACCCTGAGAATAACAAATTATTAGAATTAATTTCTATAAATTCTAATGAAGATAAAAGTTGAACAGATTATTCATCAATAGTTATATCTAATTTATGATGAAGTAAAACAATATGAAATAACGAAAATGAAATATATCTATTCTTTGAAGAAAATTGAAAAGAAAAATTTATAAAAATAACTAAATAACATGAAAATAGCATTTTTTGGTACATGAGAATTCTCTAAAAATATTTTAGCTTGAATACTAAATGATTGAAGCATTGAAGTATGATTAGTAGTATCTCAACCAGATAAACCAGTAGGAAGAAAAAAGATAATAACAGCAACTCCTATAAAAGAATATGCGCTAAAAAAGAATATAGAGGTTCTACAACCAACAAAACTAAAAACCAATAATGAACTTTTTGAAAAATTAAGTCAATATGATTTTGTAGTAGTAGTAGCTTACTGAAGAATAGTTCCTAACTGAGTATTAGAAGCGCCAAAATATTGATGTATAAATATTCATTGATCGATATTACCAAATTATAGATGAGCTAGCCCTATTCAAGAAGCAGTAAAAAATTGAGACAAAGAGACATGATTGACAGTAATGTATATGTCAGAATGAATGGATGAGTGAGATATACTAGCCATTAGAAAAGTTAATATAGACAAGTTAGACAAAACTATAGACATATTTAACAAGTTTGAAAAAATAGGTCCAAAACTACTTATAGATACTCTAAAACAAATTATTAACTGAACAATTAAATGACAAAAACAAGATGATTCAAAAGCTACATATTGTAGTAAAATATCTAAAGAAGACTGAGAAGTAAATCTTAACAAAGATAATTGAGTAGATATTTACAATAAATTTAAGGCATATCATCCTTGGCCATGAATTTACAGTTATTATAATGACAAAAAAATCAACTTCGAAGAGATAGAATTAATTGAAAATGAAGCTATCCTTTCTCCCCTGGGGGGAAAATTAGATAGGGGGAACCTTATAAAAAACTGAAAACTAGTATGAATTGTTGCTTCAGACAAAAAAATAATTATTTTAAAACAAGTAAAACTTGAATGAAAGAAAAGTATGGATATACTCTCTTTCATAAACTGAAATAAAGACTTTTTAGATTATAAATTTTAATAATAATAAACAAAAATGTTAAACATTGCACTAAATACTTTCAAAGAAATAGTAAGAAATAAATTTCTTTACCTAATTTTATTCTTTGCCTTTGTATTCATTATATTTTCTCTATTATTAGGAAAATTAACAATCTGAGATGATAGTAAAATAATAGTAGATTTTTGATTAGCTATGATTGAAATATTCTGACTTGTAGGGGTATTATTCGTATGATCTCAACTTTTGTTTAAAGAAATAGAGTGAAAAACAATATTCTTGATACTTAGTAAACCAATAAAGAGATATGAATTCATATTAGGTAAATTTTTCTGATTTTCTGCTACTATTTTTCTTATAGTACTACTTCAATCTATATTATTCTTATCAGTATTACTAATAAAAGGAATAGATATAACTAGTTTAATTAGCTTTTCTTTATTATTCACATTTTTTAAGCTTGAAATATTACTATGATTAGTATTTTTCTTCTCAACATTTATGTCTAATATGATTACTATCCTTGTAACACTTATGATATATTTTTTAAGTCATAGTTTTACTATAATTATAGACATTGCAAATAGGACTTGAAATATAGTTGCTGTTTACTTTTCTAAAGGTCTTCAATTATTATTCCCTCCATTTGAAGCATTAAATATAAAAGATGTAATATGAAGTTTTACAAACTTTCATGCAAATTATTTTATATTTAATACAGCATATTCACTAGTCTATCTTACTATTATATTATTCTTTACTGTTCAAATATTTAATAAAAAGAAGTTTGAAAATTAAAACCCCTAGCCCACTTATCAGGAAGAATAGCTACAAATTATGGAAAATAAAAAAAATATAGATTTAATCATACAGAAAATAACTGGTCTTAGTAAAGGGCAGTTATTTTTGAATCCAAAAGTAGATCCAAAATATGAAAAAGATATAAACTTAGCAATTGATAGGCTAAAAAATTGAGAACCAATAGAGTATATTATAAATAATGCAGAATTCTATTCTCTAGATTTTTATGTTACTTCAGATACTCTAATCCCTAGAAATGATACAGAAATAATGGTAGACAAGACAATAGAAGAGGTAGTAACTATCCCAAAGCATCCCGACAAAATAACAAATATTAGCTATATAGATGTCTGAACATGAACAAGCTGTATTCCTATTTCAATTTTAAAAAACACAGAAAAAATAGATAATTGTTTTGTCATAGACATATCAGATAAAGCCCTCAAAATAAGTAAAATAAATATAGAAAATTATAAGTTAAATAAAAAAATTAATCAAATTCACTGAGATTTACTTACAAATTTTTTAATCAATAACAATGACTACAAACTAAACAAAAACGTAGTAATAACAGCAAATCTTCCATACATAAAAGATAATGATCATAATAATATGGATTCAGAAACTATCAAATTTGAACCTGATTTAGCATTATATTGATGAAGAGATAGTTGATTTGAATTATATATTCAACTAATAAAAGAATGTTTTCTCTTAAAAACTAACTATAATATAAAAAATCTTATTCTATTTATAGAAATAGGATTTGATCAGAAAGAAAGATGTGAAAAATATTTAAAAGAAAAATGATTGAAAAGTACAATTTTTAAAGATAATTGAAATATAGAAAGATGTGTAAAAATAGAGTTTTAAAAACTCTATTTTTTTGCTTTAAATTAACATTTATGATAAAATTTATATATATATTATAAGTATTTAAAATAATGTCCCCCTCAGAAATAAATACATGACCTTTAGAACAAAATATTTTCAAAGAAAATATAGATTATACTGTGTTTGAAAGTATTTTAGATACATTAGATTGAATTAAACCACAATTCATAACTAGAGAAGAATATAATCAAAAAAAATGAGACATTCTAAAAGAAACATGAAAAGATAAAGAATGAAAAACATATACTCTATTTATGCCAACAGATTTAAAAAATCATGAACTTCCTTCTATAATATTTAGAGTAAATAAGTTAAGCTTCCCTAATGAAATACCAGAATATGCATCTATAAATGAATTAAAAATAAAAATAACCCTAGCTATAGATTTATTATTATCGGAAATAAAAACAAAATGAAATGCTTGAAAAGAAGTTAAAAAGGCGATAAAAAACTATATCAGATTGTTTTCTCAAATGTTTCCTAATATTAATCCAGCTCAGTTAAATAATTTAGCTTTTAGAAAATCAATTATAGATTCTAGAAACTTAAAAAAGTATGAGCAATATACTAAAAAACTTGACCAGATTAAAACAAAAGAAAAACTATCTGACTTACAAGAAGAGTTAGATAAGCTATTATCAGCTGAAATATGAGTACATTTTGAAGAAGCTTTTTATGAAAGATGAATAAATAAACTGAGTTTATGATTAATGACAATTACTCAGTCAGAATTAGAAAGTATAAGAGAAAAAAATATTAGTCCAAAAGATAAAACAGTTGAAAGAATAGAAAAAAGCAAGTTAGATGATAAGGAAAGACTACTTAGAAATAAAATTTGAATAACTAAACTCAAAAAAGACTTACAAAAAATTAGAGAAACTTGAGATATAGAACAAATAGCTAAAAAGGAATTAGAAATAACAAATTCTGTATTAAAAATACTACATGAATATCCTTATCAATTAACGGAAAAAAATTACTGATATCAACCAAAACAAATATTAAAAAATAAAGAAATTTATTGTGTATGATTTAGCCTAATATGAAGTAGTTTTCTAAGTGAACTATGAATAAAACATAAATGATTAGAAATACCTGGACATTCAGCATTAGAAATAAATATATGATGAAAAAAATACTACTTTGATGCAACTGCCTTTAAAAAAATTATAGAATTTACATACTGAGCTAAATCATGAGTTTATTCAGAAATAAACTTAAAAGTTAAGAATAGCAATAAAAATACAAATGGTATATTTCACAAAATTTATACAAGTATTTTTGGACCTGATAAAAAAGAAGTTACTAATGAATCTACAATTTATTCATGAGTAAACACTAGATTAAGAAAAATTTTAGCTATTTCATGAAATCCTGAAAAGATTTTATTATCTCAAATATATAATAATAGATGATGAACTTTATTAGAAAATATGGATTATGAATGAGCTATAAAAATATTTCATAAAGCCCTGAAACTTACACCAAATAGTTCAGAATTATATTATAATTTATGAGTTGTTCATGGAAGAGTGTGAAATGATGAGGAAGCTATCAAAATGAGTAATTTAGCTATCAAATTGAATCCTAAATCTGCTAATTGATATAAAGCATTATGACTTTATTATTATAATATATGAGAATATGAAGAATCTGAAAAACAATTAAACAAAGCTTTAGACAAAAATTACTATGATCCTGAATCCTACAATTTTATATGACTTACTTTGCTAAAATTGTGAAAATATGAAGAAGCAGTAGATAAATTAGAAACGGCTTTAAAAATAAAACCAGATAAAGAAATGTATAAAATAAATTTATCTACTGCAATGAGTATGTTATGAACTTATTTATGAGAATCTTGAAAATATATAGAAGCAATAACTAAAATAGACAATGCCCTAAAATTAAATCCTAGAAATTCAACAGCTTATAATAATAAAAGCAACATATTCAATAAGCAATGAAAACATAAAACAGCAATGCTAAATAGATATGTAGGGTCCAATTTAAACTATTATAAACAGCTATTAATTAGAAAATCTTACTCTAGAAATAGAAGAAATTCTTCAAATATTTGATTGGTATATAAAAAAGAATATGCACAAATCAACTATTATTTACAGAAAAGAGATTATGATTCTTTAAGAAAATATATGCTAATGTTAAGTAGTTAATATAATTCTTTTTTGAAAAAACACAAAATATGATAAAATAAGATTAATAACTAGTTTATTTAAAATAATATTATGTCTCTAGAAGATTATACACCTGACATAGAATCATCTGAATGAACATGAAACTCTACTGAATCAGCTAAGGATACTAGTGAAAAATATAAAGAATCCTCTAAAAAAGCTTGAGCTAAAGTTGCAAAAGTATGAAAAGATGAAAAAAAAGCTAAAAAATATGATTTAATTTTAGCTGGTTTTTTGGTAAATATTATTATTGACAAAAAATATGATTTTATATTAAATGCTTTATTTACAGCACTTAATGCATGATATACATCAAACTTTATATTATGAATACTATCTCTTATAAATATACAAATAAGTAATAAAATAAGAGAGGTCTCAGGAAAAGAAACTATAATATTTACATATAATATCAAAAAAGAAATTGAAGAATTTGATGATAATAATATTAACGAGCAAATAAGAAATAGAATAAATAATTGGGTGGAAGATATCACAGATAGCGTTACCCTTGAATATTCAAGCCTACAAACTAAAAAGTTAATAGATTTACTAGAAGATGATAAAACTTTATTATTAGATTATACAAGTAACATATTTAATTTTTTCTTAAAAGAGATAAATATTACTATTTCTAAGGAAAAATCAGAAAATATATCAGAATTTATACTATCTGAAGTTAAAAAATCAATTAAAGAATTAAAAATAGAAAACATATAAAATAATTAAATAAAAAGCATAATTAGATATAGCTAATTATGCTTTTATTGTGCCAAAAAAAACATTTGACTTCTAATAACTAATAAGTAAAATCCCCGCACAAAGCAAAAAGAAGTCTATTTGTAGATATTTTTTCCTTTAAAATAGGGAAAGTCTGCCAATGGATTATATTTTATGTTTTAAATAAATTATTTTTAAATTTTTAATATATTTTACAATGGCTAAAGTAACTCCTTTAGATAAGATCAGAAATATAGGTATTATAGCCCATATTGATGCTGGTAAAACTACTGCTACTGAAAGAATTTTATTCTATACTGGTAGAATTCACAAAATTGGTGAAACTCATGATGGTGAAGGTACTATGGATTGGATGGAACAAGAACAAGAAAGAGGTATTACTATTACTTCTGCTGCTACTACTTGTTTCTGGAAAGATCACCAAATAAATATTATTGATACTCCATGACATGTGGATTTCACTATTGAAGTAGAAAGATCTCTTAGAGTTCTTGATGGATGAGTTGCTGTTTTTGATGGTTCTCAATGAGTTGAACCTCAATCAGAAACTGTTTGGAAACAAGCTGATAAATATTCAGTACCTAGAATCGCATTTGTAAACAAAATGGATAAAATGGGTGGTGATTTTGAAATGTCTATTGATACTATCAAAAAAAGATTAGCATGAGATAAAGTTGTAGCAATTCAATATCCTATTGGAGCTGCTGAAACTTTTGAAGGTATTGTTGATTTAGTAGAAATGAAAGCATATCACTTTGAAGGTGATTCAGGTGAAAAAATTACTGAAATAGATATTCCAGCTGATATTAAAGCTAGGTGTGAAGAATTAAGAGAAGAAATGGTTGAAAAAGTTGCATCACAAGATGACGCACTAATGGATAAATATTTTGAAGATGGTTCTTTAGAAATAGCTGATATTAAAAAGGGTCTAAGACACGCTGTTAGTAATAATAAATTATACGCTGTAGTTTGTGGGTCAGCTCTACAAAATATAGGTGTACAAATGGTTATTGATGCTGCTGTAGATTACTTACCTTCTCCAGTTGATGTTAATAATGCAGAAATTGATTGTAAAGATATTGATTCAAAAGAAAACTTCAAAAAAATTCCAGTTGCTAACGATGCTCCTTTAGCTGCAATTGCATTTAAAATTGCTACTGATCCATTCGTAGGTAGACTTACATTTACTAGAGTTTATTCAGGTACACTTAAATCTGGTACATATATATATAATGCTACTACTGGTTCAAAAGAAAGAGTAGGTAGATTATTACAAATGCATGCTAATGATAGAATAGAAATTCAAGAAATTACTGCAGGTAATATTGGTGCAGTTATTGGTTTAAAAAATACTAAAACATGAGATACTTTATGTGATGTTAACGATAAATTCTTAGTTGAATCTATTGAATTCCCTGCTCCTGTAATCTCAATTTCAGTTGAACCTAAATCAAAAGCAGATCAAGAAAAAATGGGTATGGCATTAAGTAAGCTAGCTGAAGAAGATCCTTCATTCAAAGTAGCTACTGATCCTGAAACTGCTCAAACTATTATCTCTGGTATGGGTGAACTTCATCTTGATATTATTGTTGATAGAATGAGAAGAGAGTTCTCAGTTGAATGTAATGTTGGTGAACCACAAGTTTCTTATAGAGAAACACTTAAAACTGTTGCTGAAAAAGTAGAACATAAATTTTCTAAACAAACTTGAGGTAGAGGTCAATACGGTCATGTTGTTATCACTTTTGAACCATATAAAGAAATGGATGAAGATGATATCAAAAATGAACTTAAAGAAAAACCTACTAATAAATTTGTTAACAAAATTATTGGTGGTACTATCCCTAAAGAATATATACCAGGTGTACAAAAAGGTTTAACGGAATCATATAATAGAGGTTTTGTTGCTGGTTATCCAATGGTTGATATTAGAGCTACTCTTACTTTTGGTTCATTCCATGAAGTTGATTCATCTGAATTATCATTTAAATTAGCTGCATCTAAAGCATTCCAAGAAGCATGTAGAAAAGCACAAGCTTGTTTACTTGAACCAATAATGAAAGTTGAAGTTAATACTCCTGAAGAATATATGGGAGATGTTATCGGTCAATTAAATTCAAAAAGAGGTAGAATTGAAGAAATGGGAGACAGAGGACAAGCTAAAATTGTTACTGCATTCGTTCCATTATCAGAAATGTTTGGTTATATGACTGACCTAAGATCAGCATCTCAAGGTAGAGCTACATATGCTATGGAATTTGATCATTATGAAGAAGTTCCTACTAATGTTGCTACTAAGATTAGAGAAGATAGAGGTTTTGTTCTTCCTGAAGAAGATTAATCACTTTTTTATAAAAAACTCCCAATTATTGGGGGTTTTTTATTTTATTTAGTTAATAATTGTATAGCATATATTCATGCGTAGTCAATCATAAAATCACTTTCTTTTTGCTTTATTATAAAAATCCTTAGTATGTAATATGCTCATGTTATAAATATGAGTAGAACTAAAGTTAAATTAAAAATTACTATTTTTTATAAAATAGTAAATGAAATATCAAAATTAAGTCTTTAAAAAACTAAAATCTAAAAGTTATTACCATTAATTATGACAACGATAATTATATAGTAATACACTTTAATAATCACAACATACCCTGATTTTTACAATTTATGTAGATATAATCATACATAATTTTTTAAAGATACTGATTTTATTATACTAAAACCTGGAAACAGTATATTATATAATAAATATTTATAAATGAATTACACACTAATAGTAGCCTGAATCATATTCTGAATGGCTCTTTCAGTAGTTCTATTTTTCATATGGGAAAATAGAAAGACTCATAAAGCATGAGACAAGGCAGATAACATAGTAAAAAAGGCTGAAAAAAGAAAAAATCAAATTCTAGATGAAGCTAGAAAAGAAAGCTATGAAATAATTAAAAAAGCTGAAAAAATAGAAGAAAGAATTATTGAAAGAGAAGAAAAAATAGAGAAAAGATTAGAATTAATTGAAGACAAACAAGATAAAATAATACAAAAAGAAGATAATTTAAGAGAAGAAAAAGAAAAACTAGAAGATAAAAAACTAGAATTAGAATGAAAATTATGAGAAATATCTAAGTTAACCGAAAAGGAAGCAAGAGAATTATTCTTAAAACAAATTAAAGAAAAATTTGAAGAAGACTGAACTGATATAATAAAAAAATACAAAAAAAAGATTGAAGATGAGAAAAAAGAAATATCAAAAGATATAATTCTAAAATCTATTCAACAATATGCTTGAGATGTGACAAGTGAAGTTACAACTACTATAATACCTATTCCTTCTGATGATATTAAATGAAAATTAATTGGTAAAGAAGGTAGAAATATTACTACATTCGAAAGATCTGCTTGAGTAGCACTTATTATTGATGATACTCCAGATACTGTATTTATATCAGCATTTGATCTATATAGAAGATATATAGCTAAAAAATCACTAGAAAAGCTAATAGAGGACGGTAGAATACAACCAGCTAGAATAGAAGAAATAGTAGCAAAAACAGAAGAAGAAGCTGATGTTTTACTAAGAGAGTTATGAAACAAAGTAGTAGAAGAACTATGAATTAGAAACTTACCTGATGAAATTATTCCAGTAATAGGTAAACTAAGATTTAGAACTAGTTATGGACAAAATATACTTAAACATTCAAAAGAAACAGCTATTATAGCTGAAAGTATAGCAAAAGAACTTTGAGCAGATCCTCAACTAGTAAAAACATGATGATTACTTCATGATATATGAAAAGCTCTAGATCAAGAATTTGAATGAACTCATCCTGAAATTGGATGAATATTAGCTAGAAAATATAAAATTAATGAAAAAATTGTTGATATGATTGAAAATCATCATGGTGAACAATTTAGTATTTCTCTAGAGGCTGCTATAGTCCAAGTTGCTGATGCAATTTCATCAGTAAGACCTTGAGCTAGAAGAGAAGTAATTGAAGATTACTTAAAAAGAGTACAAGAAATGGAAGCGTTAGTACAAAGTTTTTCATGAGTAGACAAAGCATATGCACTATCTGCCGGTAGAGAAATAAGAGTATTCGTAAATGCTAAAACTATTACAGATTTAGAAGCAGCTGAACTAGCAAAAAATATTGCTGATAATATACAAGAAAAGTTATCATATCCTGGTGAAGTAAAAGTTAATCTAATAAGAGAATCAAGAGTTATAGAAATAGCTAAATAAAAAATAATAATAAAAATATGTACAACTGAAATGACCTAAAAGTAGGTAAAAAATTTATAATGGATGATCAACCATACGAAATAATGACATATGCTCAAAAAGTAATGGGTAGATGAGGATCTATTATAAATATAAAAGCAAAAAACTTACTAACATGAGCAAATGTGCCAAAAACATTTTCTGATAAAGATAGATTTGCTCCAGCAGATATTACAAAAAATGAATATGACTATCTATATAATGATGGTGAAAATTATTTTTTTATGAACAATACTACTTTCGAACAGGTAGAACTTAAAAAAGCAGCACTAGACTGATCTGAATTATTTATGCAAGATTGAGACAAAGTTATATTACAAGAATTTAATTGAAGTCCTATCAATATTAGTTTAGAACCTAGTTGCATACTAGAAGTAACTGAAACTCCACCTGGTGAAAAAGGTGATACTGCTACCGGTTGAAAAAAAACAGCTACAATGAACACATGATTAGTTCTTCAAGTCCCTTTATTCATAAAAGAATGAGATAAACTAGTTATAGATACTAGAACAAAAGAATATAGAAGTAGAGCTTAAAAAACTTCCCTTAAAATTAAGGGAAGTTTTTTCTTTGAATATCTGAAAAAATTCTTATAATTTTTATTATAAAATTATTATAAAATTATTAATAAAATTTATGTATCCATTTTTTGAACCATTCTGAATTATAATATACACCTTTTGACTTACTTTGATACTATGCTTCTTCCTATTTGTTTGGATGCTTAAAAAATTATCGCTAAAATTTTGATTTGATTACCTTATATTCAAAAAAAATCTACTTTGGTATTTTTTATGAGTATTTTTCTTTTCTAGACTTTTCTATGTAATTTGAAAATGGCATGATTTAAAGTATATAAAAAATCCCTTTGAATTCTTTATAATGAGTGATTATAACTTTTCCCTAGCATGAGCATTAATATGATTTTTTACAGTCTTTGCCATATTACTAAATATTAGAAAAGAAAAATTAGATAACTTTATTGATTGATTTACCATTTCACTATTATTTGTTTTATCAGTTTGATTTATTTGAGCTTTCTTTTGATGACAAGTATATGGTAGAGAAACATTAATTGGAATAGAAATATTATATACCCATCCTTTTACTCCAGTTCCATTTCAAATACCTATTTTCCCTCTAGCTATCATATATTCTATCATGTTTTTTATATTATTTTCTACAGCTTACATCTTCTCAATGTACGTACAAATAAAATGAATAATATGATATGTTTGATTAATAGCTATTTCTTCTACACTATTGATCTTTGAATTTTTCAGCTGAAAATATGATATATTCAAAGATTCTATTTGAATTAATCTAACACAAACTTTTTCACTATTGTTTATAGCTTTCTGTTCTTATAGACTATATCTAATTTTTAACTTAAATGAAAATAAAAATCAAAGTATTTTAAAAAACTAATATGATTTCTAAAAATATATTATTTATATTTTATTCTATATTCTTTTTGCTCTGAATATTTATAAATAATTTAACAAAACAAGTTTCTACATCACTCCTAGTACTACTAACTTTAGTAGTGCTTTTTTTGTGCTACTATTTGTATAGTAAAAAGTATTTAAACTTATTAATATTATCAATACTATGACTTCTAATATGAATAACAATATCAGATTATAATATACAAAAAATTAACACCAATTCAACTAACCTAAATAATTACTATGACAATTATAATCATAAATTAATAATTGAAATAAAATCTATTAATAAAATAAATGACTTCCAAATTGAATACTTATCACAATTAATACAAATATGAGATGAAAAAATTGAAACAAATATTAATCTGATAGCAAAATTATCAAAAAATAATATTTTAGAGAAATGAAATATTATAAGCTTTAATAGTAAATTATATGAATTTAAAGACTTTAATGGGTTTTCATATAAAAAATATATGCTTTCTAAAAATATTTATTTTAGTTCTAATATTTATAGTTATGAATTATTAGAAAAATGAAATATTAACTTTATAGAAAAAAATATTATAGAACTAAGGAAGCTATTTCTAAGTACTATTTATAAGATTTATCCAAAAGAAGAAGCTATATTTTTATGATGAATTTTAATTTGAGCAAGAGAGAGTCTCCCAAAAGATTTAAAACAAGATTTCAACAACTCCTGACTAACACATTTTATAGCAGTTTCCTGATTTAACATAACCATATTAATTATATTTTTAACATATATCGCTTCATGTCTTCCAATTAGTCTTAGAGTAGTATTTATTACCATCTGAATAGCCTTTTTTACAATTTTGGTAGGTTATACTGCCCCTGTAATTAGAGCATCAATTATGGGCCTTATTTGATATTACATAATTTCATCTGGTAGAAAATGAGAAGTACTATCTATAATACTACTTACATTATCTATAATGTTAATATTTTCTCCATATAGTTTAAATTATGATGTTTCCTTGCATTTAAGTTTTCTTGCTGTTTTATGAATAATCTACACTTGAAAATTCTTTGAAAAACTATTTTTCTTTTTGCCAGAATTTTTAGAAATAAAAACTGCCTTTACTCTAACACTTTCTTCCTTAAGTTTCACTCTTCCCATAATGATATTCAATTTTGGCCAGGTGTCTATATTGGCTCCCTTCGCTAACATAGCAGTTGCATGGACAATAGCCCTAGCAATGACATTTGGTTTTATATCAATTATTGTCTACTTTGTCCATCCTTTTGCCTGAATAATTCTTTGATATTTAACATGGATTTTCCTAAAATGGGATATCACAGTAGTACATTTCTTTTGAAAACAAGAATGGAGCTTAATAAAATTTGATTTATGAATTTATAAATATCATATAGAAATACTATATTTTATGATTCTAATATTTTTAATTATTTGGTTTAGAAAAAAAGAAGCAGCTTAAGCTGCTTCTTTTAAATCCTTTAATTCATTTAATAGTATATCTATATCTCATCATTCAAATACTTCTCAACTCACTACCTCTTCTTTTATTAATTGTAAATTTTCTTCTATTTTTTGTAGATTATCTTTATTTTTATCAACTTTTGCTGTATTTAACATTGATTTAGCATTATCAAACCTAGCCTGTAAACTAATAGTTTGTTTTTCAGTTCCTTTTTTCATATTTGAGAAAGCTTTCCCTTGTTTATTATTAGCTAATGATTGATCTTTGTTTATCAAATTATCTACTTTTTTTAGTTCAGTGAATCTTTCCTTAAAAGAACTTTTTCAACTTTTATTATTAATAATATCTTTCATATCTTTAAAAGTATCTGGTCTTTTAAAATCTTTTCAGTCCATTAACTCATTTAGTGTTGTTTTAAATGCCCTATTAATAGCATCATCTTTAGTTTCTTTTCATCATTCTGGATTTTCTAAAGCAAAATAATTTTCTCATAATTGCTGAACTAAGTTCTTATTTTGTCAAATTAATTCCTGTTCCCCATTTTTACTTCACTCAACAGTCTGTTTTAAGTTATCTACATCTGTTGTAAAATCTTTATTAAACTTTTCTAATGATTTTGATTTAGCTTCAGGTCAATTAAGAAATTCAATAGATTGACTTACTTGTTCTAATTTATCTGCATCAACTCATTCAACTCAATCTAAGTTTCAGTTTATAGACAATCCTTGTTTAATACTATTCCCTTCACCTACATCAAGAAGTCACTGCGATACAAATCAATCAACTAAAGGTGAACTAGGTCATTCTTCAATTTTTCTCTGTTTAAGTAATTCTGGAGATTCTTCTTGTTTATCTTCTTCTGCAACTATATCACTAGGAGATTCATTTCAAAAATCATCCAAAACTATATCATAATCTTTATTATCATCTGGCTTAGTTCAATATAAAGTTTCTTTTGCACTAGCTTGTTGTTCTTTTAAAGGAACTTTTAATGGTTCATTATATTCAGCATTAGATTGCTCTAATTTTTCTCTATCTCATAATTCCGGTTCTTTAACTCATTGAATAATAGGAGTATTCATAATATATTTATAAAAAAATAGTTACTAATATTTTATCATATTAGTAACTATTCTGTCAAAGATTATTAGTCTTCATATCATTTAGGAATCATTTGATCTTTCCAAGAAGTATTTTGTTCGTAAACATTAGCTATTTCTAATAATTTTTGTTCTTCTAGTCTTGGGGCCAAAATTTGTAATCAAACAGGCATTTTTTCTTTCTCAAAATCTTCAGTTTCAGCAAATCAACATGGAACTGAAATTCCAGGTAATCAAGCAAGTGAAGCAGGAACAGTAAATACATCAGCTATATATGATTTCAAAGGATCCTCTCCATTTTCTCACATTTTCCATGCAACTGATGGACTAGATGGTCATACAATAACATCCACTTCTTCAAAGACCTTATCAAAATCCTCTATTATAAGAGTTCTAACCTGTGAAGCTTTTATATAATATGCATCATAAAATCACGCAGACAAAACATAACTTCAAAGAACAGTTCTTCTTTTAGATTCATTTCATAATCATTCTCATCTATTATTCATAAATATTTCATCCATAGAACTTGCTTCTTTATCTGATTTATGCCCATATCTAAGACCATCCAATCTTCATAGATTAGTAGAAACTTCTGCCGGAACTATTATATAATAAGCAGCAATGGCATATTTAGTCATAGGAAGAGAGACTTCTTTTATTTCTGCTCACATTGATTTTAATTCTTCAATAGAGTTCTCTATAGTTTCTTTTACTCAAGCATCTAGTCATTCTCAAAAATACTCTTTTGGAATACCTATTTTTACTCATTTTAGATCTTTTGTTTCCCAAATCTTAGGATTGATTATATCTTTCCCAGGCAAAGAAGTATTTTCCATAGAATCTTCCCCATTCATTATTTCATATAAAATTCCAGCATCTTTTACTGTTTTTGTAATAGTTCATGGACAATCAAAACTTGAAGCCATAGGCATTACTCAATATCTAGAATTTCTACCATAACTAGGTCTAAAACCAACTACTCAACATAGACTAGCAGGCTGTCTAAGGCTTCATCATGTATCTGTTCACAAAGCAGCAGGAACTAATCAAGCAGCAACTGAAACTGCTGATCATGAACTAGAACCACCAGGTACTCTATTTGTTCACCAAGGATTAATTGCTTTTTTAGATGCAGAGTTTTCTCATGTATTTCACATAGCAAACTCATCCATTGTTACTTTACCTATAGAGCTCATACCCTCATCTTTTAATCTACTTATTAAAGTAGCATCATATGGTGGTTTAAAATTAGATAACATTAAAGATGATGCAGTAGTTGGAATTCATTTCTCACAAAATAGATCTTTTATTCAAATTGGCGCTCAAAAAAGAACTCCATCTTCTTTATTTAATCACTCTTTATTAATGAAATTAAAACAATTTAACTTTTTATCATATTGTTCAATTCTTTTTAAAAAATAGTTAAAAACTTCTTCTTTTGTAGTCTCTTTCAACTTTATATTTTCTATTATCTCTTCTAAACTTAAATTCTTAAAATTCATATTATATAATTAGCTTTTATTAATTGCGGAATAGTATATTCATAAAACTATTTTTTAAAAGAAAAAATCCTCCAAAATGGAGGATTTTATTTTTATATCTAATACTATTTAGCTTTTCTAACTTCTTTAAGTCTAGCTGCTTTACCAGTAAGATTTCTAATAAATTTAATAGATTTTCTTCTAACCTTAAATTGTCTAATAATATCTATTTGTTTTATAGTTGAAGAATGAACTGAAAATACTTTTTCGACTCAAAATGCTCCAATTTTTCTTCTAACTGTAATAGTTTTTTCTAAAGCTGACTTACCAGCAGTCTTTATAACTAAACCTTTAAATTTTTGTATTCTTTCTTTTCCACCCTCTTTTATAATTTGGTGAATTTCAACTTCCATACCTGTTTTAATTTCTTCTCTGCCTTCTTGTAAAAAAGACTCTTGTACAGTTTTTATTAATGCGCTATTTGACATAATAATTTGTTTAAAAAATAAATTTTTCTTCTTAAATTGCGCATATCATATTATTATATATATAAAAAGCAAATCTTTTTTGCTTAAATTTCTTTTTTATAGTAAAATATTAGTATATTATTAAAATTTATAAATAATTAAATATATGGATTTCAAAAAAATAAAAGAAAAACTTAATGAACATACACAAAAAGCAGTTGATTACGGTGCTAAAAAATTAACTGAATCTAGTCTTACAATAAGTAAAAAAGAAGATTTAGAAAAACTCATTAAAAAATCTGCTACTACAAGTTTCAAAAATAAAGAAACTTGAGTAGAAAAAAATTATAAACATAAAACAATAGCTATATTTGCGGATGAATGATCAGATTTTTTTAAAGATGCATTATATATGCTTCCAGTAATTTCAGCAAAAGCATTTACTCAAAATATTTCTGTTTCACTAGCAAAATCTAAAATTGAAGAAGTAAATCTGTCAGACTACAAAGTAAAAACTGAATCATTACCATGTTTAGTTGTATTTGAAGAAGAAAAAGTATTAAAAACAATTGAAGGTACAAAGAATATATTAAAACTTGTAAAATCATTTGATTTAGATATAAATAAACTAATAGATAACGCTTAAAAATATTATTATGACATTAACTATATTAGAAATATTATACATAGTATTAATCATGTTCACTTCTATAATTTGAACTTTATTAGTTATAGTATTAATCAGAGTATTAAAAATACTAGGACCTATTACAGAAGTAGTAGAGATGTACAATAAAGTAAAACAATTTTTCAAAGCTTACGCGAGTATTCCCGAAACAATAAAAGAAAAAGTTGCTGAAGTACTTAAAAATAAAAAAGATTCATAAAACTGTTAAATTTAATCTTTCCTAAGATAGGAAGGATTTTTTTTTGCTCTTTTTTTAATATTCTATAAAATTAATATAAATAACTCCTAAAAAATCCTAATGGCAAAAATAATACGTCTTGATAAAAATTTAGCTAACCAAATAGCTGCTTGAGAAGTAGTTGAAAGACCAATATCAGTAATCAAAGAATTAATCGAAAATTCTATAGATGCAAACGCAACAAATATAAAAATTGAAATAGAAAACGGGTGAATAGATAAAATAGTGATTAGTGATGACTGAGAATGAATAGAAAAACAAGATTTACCATTAGTTATCGAAAAATACTCTACTTCAAAAATAAAAAGTATAGAGGATTTATACAATATTATGACATTTTGATTCAGATGAGAAGCTATATCATCAATATCATCGGTTTCAGATATGGAAATTATATCAAAAAATATAAACGCAAATTTTTGATCTTCAATTAAAGTTATAGCTTGAGATTCTCAAAACATACTAGAAACAGCAAGTGAAACATGAACAAAAATAATTGTAGAAAAATTATTCTATAATACTCCTGCTAGACTTAACTATTTAAAAAAAGCTAGAACTGAATATAATCACATATTAACATTCTTACAACAAATAGCCCTTTCCTATCCAAAAGTAGGTTTTGATTTTATTTCTGATTCAAAACAAATTTTTAAATATATTAGCTGAGAAGATTTAAAAACTAGAATATATAATATATATTGAGATGATTTTTCTAACAATCTATTAGAATTAAATTTCTCTATGAACTGAATAACAATAAGCGGATATATATCAGATCCAAAGGTTAGTTTTCCTAATAGAAATAGACAATCTTTATTTGTAAACAAAAGAGTAATTAAATCAAACTTAATATACAAAGCTATTAGTGATGCATATAATAGATTTATACCACACTCAATGTTCCCTGCTTATGTCCTAAATCTAGAAATAGATCCAACTCAAGTAGATGTAAATGTACATCCAAGAAAAATGGAGCTTAGGTTTGCTTCAGAACAAAATATTTTTAGAGCTGTATATCATGCCATACAAGACAAGCTTGATAAGGTAAGCTTAATTTCAAATAATTCTAGTTCAGATAATACAATAACTGAACAATATAATTCATTTTCATCTCATGTAAATACTACAAATACAAGTAATAACACATGATATACTGGCTCATGAACAAAATTTAAAGCATATTCTCCATATACAAACAAAGAAGCAAGTACAAACCAAACTCAGATAAATAATGCTCTAAACTTTTCAAAAAGTTTACTAGAGAATAGAGTTACAAATGAAAATAATGGGGCTTTTGAACAGTCAAATGATCTGCATGATACATGACTAGGTAAAATAATCTGACAAGCTCATAATTCATATATTATAGTAGAAACAAAGCAGTGAATACAATTTTTAGATCAGCATGCTCTTGCAGAAAGAATTATTTATGAAAAATTAATAAATAGTGATTATTGACATAAAACTCAGTGATTATTAATATGAGAAAGCTTAAATCTAACACCCAAAGAAATTGATATTTTAGATGAAAACAAGCAAACATTTATTGAAATGTGATTTGATTTTGAAATGATGCCTGGAAATATAGTAATTATCAATTGAATACCTGATTTTATTAAAAAAGAAAATATTTCAAATATATTTGCATGAATACTTGAAGATATATGAAATCAAAATTTTAATAAATCTACTACTCTAGAAGAAGTTAAGAACAAAATATATGCCTATACCTCTTGTAGGTCAGCAATTAAATTTTGACATAAACTGAATCTTTTTGAAATGAATAAATTGCTAAATGATTCTATTTTAGACTATTCTGCAACTTGTCCACATTGAAGACCTGTAATATTTAAAATTGGCTTAAATGAACTAAAAGATAAGTATGAAAGATAGACAAAGCTGTCCATATAATAAATGAAATATGCTTTAATTATAAAAAATGTGAAAATATTGTTCATAATTTGTAAATAAAAAAAGTCAGCTAAAAGCTGACTTTTTTTATTTAAATTACTTATGGTATCCCCAGCTGGAATCGAACCAACATCTAACCCTTAGGAGGGGTTTGTTCTATCCGTTGAACTATAAGGACTAAAAAAGTTCCTATATATTATGAATTTATAGGAACTTATCAAATTATATTTTCATAAACCAAATTGTTCATGCTATTACTAATAGTATTACAACAAATAGAATAAGAATAATATTAGAGGTTTTTTCATATTTTAGTTCTCAAGTTAACTTACTTTTTTCCCTTTCTAAATCCTCTACTTCTTTTCATAAATGATCCTTAGATTCCTCTAATAAGTATTGAGATTTTTTAAAATCAAGCAAAGAAACTGAATTTTGAGCTACTTCCTCAGCTTTTCATACTCTCATAGCCAATGTCTGGATTAATTGGTCCTTTTTTTGTATTTCTTCTTTTAAATCCTTATATATAATTCAAAGTGTTCCTGCAGAATTTTCATCAGATTTTGAAACAGCTTTTTTATGAGCACTTGTATCTACTTTTTTTTCTACTATAACTTCTTGCTTAGTTTCAGAGCCTCACATTAGATTATCGACATCTGAATTTTTTACGTAAACAATTTTTCATTCTTTTTTTGATCTAAGTCTACCAGACTTTATATATCTGTCTACTGAACGAGTTGAAATATTCAAGATTTCAGCAGCTTCTTGCCTTGTCAATTTATACATAGACATTTAGTTATCAGTTAATGTCTATAATCTATAGATTTTTGCTAATTAATCAAATCTTTTTAGTAATTTATAATTGACAGTATTATAAATTTTGTCTATAATGTCTATAAAATATAACAAAAAAGAAGAGTAAATATACATATTTACTCTTCTTTTATTTATAAATTTCTATCTATAAATAGGAAATTTTAAACAAAGTTCTTCAACTTCAGATCTAATCTTCTTTAATTCTTCATTTTTTGAAATAAATTTTCTAAATTCTTTTAATCTTGTTTTCCTCTCCTCTTTCTCTCATAAATATACAAAATCTTTTATTTCATCAGATACTCTTTTGATCCAAACAGCAACCTGTTTCATTTCAGCTTCTCCCATTCCTCTCATAGTCATTATAGGAGTTCACATTCTTATCCCACTAGGATTAAATGCACTACATGGTTCACTTGGAATTGTGTTTTTATTTAATGTAATCCCCGCAATATCAAGAGATTCTTGCATAAATCACCCCCTTCATTTTCATACATTTACAAGCAATAAATGATTATCTGTTCAACCTGTTGCTATTTCAAAACCTAAATCCTTTAAATCTGCTCATAACATTTGTGCATTTTTTACAATATTTATTCATGTTTCTTTAAACTCTGGCTTCATCGCTTCTCATAATGCAACACAAATAGCAAGAGTTTGATGGTCATGTGGTCATCATTGAAGTCAAGGAAAGACTGCTTTATCTATTTTTTTAGCTAAATCTGAATCTTTTATTAATCACTTATCTGTTACCATAATCATACCTCATCTAGGTCATCTAAGAGTTTTATGAGTAGTAGTCGTAATTATATCTACGTATGGAACAGGGCTTTTATGAACTCAAGCAATTACTAATCAAGAAATATGGGCGATATCTGCTGCTAAGTAAGCTCAAACTTTTTCAGCAATTCTTGAAAATTCTTCAAAAGGAAATTCTCTTGGGTAAGCTGTTGCTCATACCCAGATTAATTTTGGTTTATGTTCTATAGCTAGCCTCTCAACTTCCTCTAGATCAATATATCCATCGTCTTTTAGTCAATAAAGAACTGGATTAAAATACTTACTAGTAGCAGAAACTTTCCATCAATGAGTTAAATGTCATCATTCTGTTAAACTCAGTCCCATAGTAGTATCTCAAGCATCACAAACAGCATTATAGACAGCCAAATTTGCTGGACTTCCTGAATATGGTTGTACATTTGCATGAGCAACTCAAAATACCTCTTTAGCTCTTTCAATAGCTAGAAGTTCTACTTTATCAACTACATCATTTCATCAATAGTATCTTTTCTTTGCATATCATTCACTATATTTATTTGTAAATGGACTTCACAAGGCCTCTATTGTAGACAAAGAAGCTATACATTCGCTAGGAATAAGCTCTAGACTTGTTTCTTGCCTGTCCATTTCGTCCATAACAAAATCATAACAAATAGGATCTGTTTTTTTTAGATTATCAAAATTCATGTTTTTTTAGGTTAAAAAATAATATTTATAAATAGATAACTATTTAATAAAAATTATTAATTTTTTTATAAATCTATAATTCATAACTCAAAATTAAATTATAATGCTTAATTTATATTCATAAAACAAAAAAAAGCCATTTATATTAGCTTTTTTTTGTTAAAAACATTCTTTTAATAAATCATTAATAAAGCTCATATCTCCGTCTCATTTAATAACAACATCATATCTATCTATAAATTCTTCATATAATCAATCTATATCATTATTCAAAAATCATATTTTAATTAGATTATCATACTCAAATCACTCAATCATATGGTGATCTCATAGCGAATCTCAAAGTAAAATAACATTTTTTTTATTCTTTATTTTATTAAATATATTTTTATGAGAACTTATAAGTGATTCTGCTTTATTAAATACATGTATTATTGGTTTTTTATATCATTCTATTTTTCAGTCATTATTCCAAATCATTTCATTAGCAATAATATCTATGTTTTCTAGCTTATCTAAATTATATATAAAGAAAGCTTCTATTAATTCTTTTATTCACGCAGACATTACAACAAAAGGAATATTATTTTTTTCTAATAAAGCATAAAAATAATCAAATCAATCTCTTAAATAAGTATAATTGCAAGATCATGCATAATTTAAATCTTTGATGGTTAATCCATATTTAATCATCATTTCAAAGGTTTTTTCCCACCAAATTGTCATATGCATTATTTTATCCTCCATTTTTATTTTCGGATCTATTTCTATTGGATAATATTTATTAAATAAATCCTTTCATTTAGATTTGAATTCTTCTCATAATAAATTATTATCCTTTATTGCATTTAATATTCAGGCCTTTTTTTCTCAATCAATACAGGTTTTAGTCAAAGTCCCATCAAAATCAGCTAAAATATGCATTTTAGCTGATCATCATTTTATAAATTTCTTTTTTATTGCCTCAAAATTAGTTTTATCAGCAAAATATACCCCAGGGCACCCTCTCTTAATTTTTCAAATTAATTCACCTTGTATATTTTTCATAATTATTTTTCTAAGCTCTCATTATAAATGTCTATACTTAATCTATAAGCTTCTTTTTCTATAAATACATTAAGCACTTCTTTAGCTGTTTCCAATTGTCTATCATAAGAGTTTTCAAAATCTTCTTTTTCAAATCAAATCTCAATATCAGGTATTATTCATTCTTTATCTATATTTATATCTTCTGGCGTAAACCACTTAGCAATAGTAAGTTTTAACATACTTCAATCACTTAAATCAAATGGTTTTTGTACAGATCATTTTCAATATGATTTTTTTCATACTAATATTGCTTTACTATAGTCCTTAAGAGCTCAAGCAGTAATTTCTGAAGCAGATGCAGAATTTTCATTTATTAATACTACAATCTTTCATTCATATATATTTCAATTATTTATACTAGGATATGAGACATTTGAAAACAAATCTCTATATTTAGTAACAACAAGAGTTTTATCATCTTCAACCAAATTACTCAATATAGATACAGCACTTTGTAAATATCAACCTCAATTATCTCTTAAGTCAATAATTAGTCACTCTTTATCCATATATTGTTCCAAAGCTTTTGAAAACTCTCTAGAAGTATCTTCTCAAAACATATTTATAGCTATATATGCTATATCTGTACTCTCTAAAATTTTAGAATCAACAGATGGGATCTTAATTTTATCTCTAGTTACCTCTATTGTTAATATATTAGTTTCTCATTGTCTTAAAATATCCAATGCCACTTTTGTTCAAGCAGGTCATTTAATTTTATCAACTGCATCAAATAGATCTAATCATTCTAATTTATCATCATTTGCTTTTATAATTATATCACCAGATAAAACTCCAAATTTTTTAGCAGGAGATCATTTTATAATTCTATCTACCAATACTCAAAGTTCATTCTTTTCAACAACAGCTCATATTCATTCAAAATCTCAAGATAGTACACTATTAAATTTTTCTGTCTCTGAATTTGTCATAAATTCACTATGCTTGTCTCATAATCAATCAACTAGTCACTTAATAGCAGAATCAAGTAATTCTTCTTTATTAATTCAATTAGAATCGTAATTATTAAGTTTTATCAAATTATAAACTTCCCAAAACTTAGTTAAATCTAACTCTTTATCCTCTAAAATTCACAGCATTTCAGCAGTTTCCACTTTTTTTAACAACTCCTTATTCAAGTTTTGCCCATAGTTAAAGGCAAATATCATTCATAATAAGAAACTTGTTAAAAAGATTATAAAAAAACGTGCAAAATTATTCTTGTTTTTTACTTTATTCATTTTTTTCTATATTTTTTATAAATAACATTTAACAAAAATTAATATATGTTTTTAATAAAAAAACACAAGTCAATTCAAATATAAGGAAAGTGTTAAAAAAATGTTAGAAATTTTTTTTACTTTAAACTAGGGAATAAAAGCTATTTTTTAAATAAAGAAAATTAAAATAAAATTTGACTTAGCTTTAAATAAGCAAAAAACACTTTTAACAATCTGTATTAATAATAATAATATATATAAATTAAATAAAAAATAACATAATAAGACAAGAATGTTTAAAAAATAAATACATAATAATTTTTGATTTTAAAATAATAATATGATAAAATAATAATATATAATAAATAAATTCTATAGTATATGATTTTTGAATATTTAAAAAAACAAAAAGAAATTAGTAAAAAAAGAGAATTAATCAAAGTAATGATTGTTTCTCTAAACATTCCAGATAAACAAAAAGAGCTTTATCTAGAGTCTATTACTATTCTAAAAGTAGATGGATTAGAAAAATTATATATTACTCTAACCAATTTCACCAAAGAATTAGAGGAAGAAGAATTAGAAAAAATTAATAAACAAAATTTTTCAGAAGTTGCATGAATGAGAAAAAAAGAAGCTAGAGAAAAACAAAAAGAAATAAATTCTTTTTCATTTTTAATTAATAATTTATAGATTATGACAGAAAATATAGGAAAAAGACAAGAGTTTATAAATACTTCGGAATTAATTAATTCTAAATTATACCCAGAACAAGCAGATTTTTTAGAAAAAAATCCAGAGTTTACAAAATTAGCAGAGCTAAATAAAAATATGAGCGAAGAAAAAACATTAAATTTTACTTATATTTTAGACCAAACTAATATTAAAAGTAATACAAAAGAAGCATTAAAAACTTTAATGTCTTAAAAAAACTAAGCACTACTTATGCAAAACTATAAACTATCCGTTTCTAAAAATGGAAAGAAATATACGATTGTTTTTAAAGCTGAAACAGAAAAATTAGCTAGAGAGAGAGTTCATAAAGAATGATACTCTATTTTAGGTGTTGAAGAAGTTTCAGAAAAAACAAATGTATGAAATGTATTTATTTTTAGTGCAATAAATACTATATGAGAACATAAACATTGAAAAATAGTTTGAGATGATATTTTTAAAATATATGTAAAACTTAGAAAAAATTTAGAATATGATGTAAAAACATTATTTTCAGAAGCAGATAGTAATTTAGAAGACGAACAAAAAAAGAAAATAATTAAAGATTTAGAAGAAGAATATAATCTATTCGGCTTATGAAAAGATAATAAGAAAAAAACTAAAGTAAAACAAGAAGATAACGACTCTAAAAACACGGTAAAAATGGATAATTTTTATCTAAAAAAAGAATTAGATGAAACATATAAATTAATAGATTTTGTACTAAAAAAAATACAAAATATGTTAGATGGAACTACTCCTATTGAAATAGATGATGAGCAAAAGGAAAGATTAAAAAATGTATTTAATTCAATAATAAAATTAAAAAAATCAACAAATATATCTAAATTAAAGGAAGTGTGAGAACTTGCTTTAATAAAAGTTTGAGAAATAGAGTTATCTAATCTAGAAAAAAAACAAGAAGAAAGTAGTAAAAAATTATTAAAAGAAACAAATGTTTTATTAAAAAGAATATGATCTAAAGAAAGTTTTATTGAAAAAGATAAAGATCTTTCATATATATTTAATAATTTTTTAAAGAAGCTTACTAATTTTTTCCCTTCTTCTGAAAAATCAACAAAAAAAGAAAATATAGATAAAGACTCACATTCTTATATAAAAAATATACTATTCTTAAAAAAATATAGAGAAAAATTAAAAGAAAATAATCAATATATATTTAAAAACCTATTTTCTTTATTTTTAAATTCAGAAAAAAGACAAGATACTTTTATAAAAAGAAGAGTAATTAAACAAAATATTACTTTATTTAAAATTAAAGAAAAAGGTGTTTGATTTTCTTATACTTTTGCAAAAAAATGATTTACAAAAATTGTTGAATTAATACTTTTGATTATTAAAAACATAAGATGATATTTATTTACTATTGTTTTTATATATACATTTACTTTCCTATTATTACTAAATATTAATTATTATTATGATATTATAGAGATAAATTATAGTTGAATTTTTTACTTTATAATTGTCTTACTGTTATATATAACTTTAAACTTTGCTAGAAATCTTTTACTAATAATTTTAAACTTTGTAATTTTATTTTTTATCATTATATTTTGAGTAGTTAACTTTTAATTGATTTTAAGATGAAGTTTCTACTCTTTTTTGTGTCACTTATTTTTTCATTAATTTTTTATATATTTCATAATTTATCTATTTGAAAGGATTTTTTTTGAAAAAAGATTGAAATAGACCCTAATTTAAATTTAGTTTCTTTCAGTTCTAATATTTTAATAGAAAGCTTTGTTTTTTTATTAATATGAGTTATTTTTTTGTATTTTTTTTCTAATTTAAAAAATAAATGATCAGCAAAATTAGAATGACATAAAATAGAAATATTTTATTTTTTATTTTATATAGTATTTTTATTTTATATATATTTTTATAATAATAGCTTTGATTATAGCCTTCTTATTATAGTTATATTGTTTTTAATATCTGATATATTATTTAATCATATATCAAATATTTTATCTCTTTCAAAGTACAAAAAAAATCTTAGATATTTTTGATTAGTCCTTAATTACATATGTTCAGTTTTTTCTGTGTATTATATTTTTTCTACTGATAATAATCATTTTATTGCAGTTTTAATTCTTATTTATAGTATTTCTTTTAATGTTTTATTGCATAAAAAATATACAAATTATATTTCACTTTTTCTATCAATATTAATAATTTTATTTTTAATTTATAATTTGTCTTTTTTTCTATTTGAGTTATATATATAGAATATTTATATTATATAATTAACTAATTACTAATGACTAAACTAAAAATAAAATTAAGCGACATAAAAGATTCCAATTTAGTTTTTTTAGTTGAAAAAAACAGTGATTTAAAACAATTACAAAGCTTAAAACTAGATAAAAGCATAATTTTAAAAATTGAAAAAGTTATTAAAGATTCAAAAAACCAAAAACTAGATTTTTTCTTATGACTTAAAAATATTGAGAATCTTTTCATATTATTTTATAACCCAGAGAATAACAAAACTTTAATAGAGTTTTTGTGATATGAACTACCTAAATTACCAAATAATTTATCATTATTATCAAATAATGATAATAATTTGCTTGATCTTATTGATACCACTATTCTTTCAAGATATAAGTTTAACAAATATAAATCTGAATACAAAAAAGATAATATAAATATACTTATTAACAATAAGACGAAGAAACTTGTTAAAAATAGGTTAGAAACTTTGGATAATATTATTTTTGCCAGAGATCTTTGAGAAACACCTTCTTCTGATTTATATCCTGAAGTATTTGCGAAGATGGCAAAATCTACCAAATTTAAAAAAACAAAAGTGAAAATTTTGAATTCTAAGCAGATAGAAAAAAAATGATTACACTTACTTCATAATGTTTGAAAATGAAGTTCTAAGGGACCATATATGGTTATATTTGAAAGGATTATAAACAAGAACTACCCTACTGTTTGATTAGTATGAAAATGAATTACTTTTGATACATGATGAATTCAGGTTAAACCTTGAGATCATATGTATGAGATGAAGTGAGATATGTGTTGAGCCGCTTGAGTTTTTGCTACTATGAAAGAATTAGATAATAAAAAATTGAATGTAAATATTGTTGCATGTCTTGTTTTGGCAGAAAATCATATTTCCTGAGATTCATATAAACCATCTGATATAATTAAATCTTATAGTTGAAAAACGGTAGATGTTATTCATACAGATGCAGAATGAAGGCTTGTTTTAGCTGATTGAATTACTTATATATCAAAAAATTATAAGTTAGATAAAATAATCTCTATGGCTACACTAACGTGAGCAGTAATGGTAGCACTTTGATATAGATATGCATGAATAATGTGATCTGATAAGAAGTTAATCAATACTTTTATTGATTATTCAAAAAATAATTTTGAAAAATACGTGGAATTGCCATATGATAATTATTTTATTGAAAAAACTAGATCTTCACAAGTAGCAGATTTAGAAAACTTAAATACATGAGTTTATGCTGGTTCTTCAATGTGAGCGGCTTTCTTATCAAATTTCTTATTAAACAAAGAGGCTTATACCCATTTGGATATAGCTTGACCAGCTATTAATTCATTTGAAGCTTATTGATTATATAACAAATGAATGACAGGGTTTTGAGTAGATAGTTTATCAGAAATATTAACAAATTTGAACTAATAAATATAGTGATGTATAATTTTATAAAAGATTTAATCGCTCCTAAAAAGTGTTATTCTTGTAATAAAGAATGACACTTTTTATGTCCTTTATGTATGTCCAAAATGTCTAACTTTGAATCATTATGCTATGTATGTAAAGGAAGAATAGATAATTATAATGTCCATAACAAATGTTTGGAAGAAGTATATTATGACAAGATAATAATTCTATCTCATTATAAAAATAATATAGTATCAAAACTAATTAAGGATTTTAAATTTTATAATAAAAAAGACATATGAATTGATTTTTGAAATTACTTATCGGAGTTATTTTTGGAAAATGAAATATATAAAAATACATCAAATTATGTTTTAATTTTTCCACCAATGTGATTTTTTAAGAAAATAAAAAAATGATATAATCATTCTGAAATTTTAGCAAAACAAGTATCAAAAAAAACTAATACAAAAATTGAACAATCATTAATTAAAAAGATAAAAACAACTAGACAACAATCAAAACTTTCTAGACAAGATAGGTTAGTTAATTTACATAATTCCTTTAAAATAAACAAAAATAAGCTAGACAATATTGACAAAAAAACTTTTATTATCGTGGATGATGTTATTTCAACTTGATCTACAATTAATGAATTATCAAAGATCTTAAAAGAATCATGAGCAAAAAAAGTCATATGATTAATAGTTGCATCAGATTAATATTTATTGTATAATGAAGTAAATATATTAATTGTAAACATATGTCATTAGAACTTATTAAATCATGATGTCCAATTTGTGGATGAGATGTAGAAAATTTAACAAACACATGCGTAAACTGTTGAAAGGAATTTTCTATTAATAATTATTCTAAAATAAACACGGTTCAAGATACAACCAAAGATAAAATAGATAATGCAGTAGAAAGAGATGTTGAAAAAAGATTTAATTTTTCTAATAAAAATTTTGAATCATATTCTATTACTCTAGATAGATGAAATAATACTATAAAATCTATATCATTTAAGCATAAATATAATAAAAAAGAGTATAAGTTTAGGTTAGCATTTAAATATAATGATTATTGAGATTTACTTTGAAAAAAAATTATAAAAGACTTAAAAATAGCAAAGAAAGTCAGAAATTGATATGGTGAATACAAATTCCCTAACTACTATAATTATATTTGAATTAATAAATGAAACATAAATGAATTTGTTAGTTTATTATTGTTAGAGTTTAGTAACAATTAATTAAAAAGATATTTAAATTAATTATTTGAATATCTTTTTTTTTGAGTAAAATGAAAAGATAGTTTTACTCCTAAATTATTTTTATGTCAAAATACCTAGAGGTTATTTGAGCAAAGACTCATAATTTAAAGAATGTTTCGGTTAAGATACCAAAAAATAAGATGACAGTTATAACATGAGTTTCATGAAGTTGAAAGTCTTCTTTGGCTTTTAATACTATTTATAATGTATGACAACAAAAGTATCTTGAGAGCCTATCTTCATATGCTCGTATGTTTATTGGCTGAATGAATGAAGAGGCTGATGTATCTGAAATAAATTGATTATCTCCTACAATTTCTATTGATCAAAAAACAACAAGTAAAAATCCTAGATCTACAGTATGAACAATAACGGAAATTTATGATTATTATAAACTTCTTTATTTAAATGTATGAGAAAGAAGATGTGTTAAGTGTGAAACAATAGTAAAAAAAGACTCAATGTTAGACATAATTAATTATTTGTCTAACTTAGCTAGTTGAACAAAATTTATACTTAAATCCCCTATTAGTTGAGACTTTAATAGTATGGATGATGTAAAAAAAGAAGTATTAGATCTATGATTTATCAGATTTTCTGTCGATAATAATATATATACTGTCAATGATGATATAGTTTTAGATAAAGTATGAAAAGTTCATATTATTATAGATAGATTAGTGAATAAAGATTATTCTAATAATGAATCAGCTGATACAAAAAGAATCAAAGATTCTCTATCTTTAGCCTATAAAATATGAAATTGACAACTAGTAATTGATGATACACTTTGAAATGAGCAGTCTTTTTCTAATGTATTCATATGTTCTAATTGTTGACATGTGCCAGCTGAATTAAATATATCTAGTTTTTCTTTTAATTCACATAGTTGAGCCTGTCAGGAATGTCATTGACTATGAGTTAAAAAAGTATTCTTAGAGGAAAAAATTATAAATAGTAATTTAACTCTTCTAGAATGAGCTGTTATAGCACCATGATTTGGTTGAGATTATTTCTTTGCTCTATTAGAAAAGATATGAAAAGAAAATAATATTGATTTAAATACCAATTATTCCCTACTTAAACAAAGAGAAAAAGACATTATTCTCCGTTGAACATGAGAAAAAATGTACAATGTTTCATATACTAACGAATATTGAGTAAAAAATACTTATAAATCTAGATTTGAATGAGTAATCAATACACTTACAAGAAGATATTTTGAATGATGAAATGAAAAAGGAATTTATGATGATTATATAATCGATATGGAATGTCTATTATGTAACTGACATAGATTAAATAGAGAAAGTTTATCTGTATATTTAAATTCAATAAATATATGAGAACTGGCAGATTTATCCGTAAGCGATGCTATAATATTTTTAAAAGATATAAAATTAACAAAAGTTCAGGAAAAAATATCTAAAAAAGTACTAAAGAATTCTCTAGAAAGACTTGAATTTCTTGCCGGAGTATGACTTACATATATGACTATTTCCAGAAAAGCATGAACCTTATCATGATGAGAAGCACAAAGAATAAGGTTAGCTACACAAATTTGAACAAAATTAGAGTGAATTATATATGTCCTAGATGAGCCTTCTATTTGACTACACTCAAGAGACAATGATATGCTAATAGATAATTTAAAAAAATTAAGAGATATTTGAAATACCCTTATTATAGTTGAACATGATGAGGATATTATGAGAGAATGTGATCATATTATAGACATTTGACCAGGAGCCTGAGTGCATGGTTGAGAAGTAGTTTCAGAATGAACTATGCAAGAAATTATAACAGATGATAATTCAGTAACATGACCTTATTTAGATGGCACAAGAAATGTATTAGTTAAAAGAACTAATAGGTCATCTTTTAAAGATTCAAAGAAAAATGGACAAATATTAGATATAATATGAGCAAGTCAGCATAATTTAAAAAATATAGACGTATCTATTCCCCTTTCCAATTTCGTCGTAGTTACATGAGTTTCATGAAGTGGAAAATCAAGTTTAGTTAATGATATATTGGCAAATTATTTAGCTAATAACTTAAATAGAGCTAAAAGGGATGTATGATTAGTAAAAAGTATTTCAGGCCTTAAAAACCTAGATAAAGTAGTAAATATAGACCAATCCCCTATTTGAAAAACACCTAGATCTAATCCAGCTACTTATACTTGAGTATTTACACATATAAGAGAGGTATTTTCTATGAGCTCAGAAGCTCAAATTAGATGATTTGGGCCTGGAAGATTTAGTTTTAATACAAAACAATGAAGATGTAGTGAATGTGATTGAGATTGAGTAAAAAAGATTGAAATGCATTTCCTTCCTCCTGTTTATGTGGAATGTGAAACATGTAATTGAAAAAGATATAATTCTGAAACATTAAGTATTAAATATAAATGAAAAACTATTTCAGACATATTAAATATGACTGTTGAGGAATGACTTGACTTTTTCTCTAATCATCCTAAAATACTAAAAATATTAAATGTTTTAAATGATGTATGATTAGCCTATATTAAACTGTGACAATCTAGTGTTACCCTATCTGGTTGAGAAGCACAAAGAATTAAGCTTTCAACAGAATTATCAAAGAGGTCTACATGAAAGACTTTTTATATACTAGATGAGCCTACAACTGGATTACATTTTCAGGATGTAGATAAACTTTTAACTATATTGCATTCACTTGTTGATAAATGAAATTCAGTATTAGTTATAGAACATAATATGGATGTTATAATGAACGCTGATCATATAATTGATATTTGATTAGAGTGATGAGATAAATGATGAGAGCTAATGGTTACTTGAACAGTTGATGATATACTTAAATGTAAAAAAAGCTATACTGCAAAAGCTATTAAAAAATATATTAATAAATAAATTTAATGATTATTGACAGTTTAATAAAAAATAAGGATATTTCTAATCTATCAAATTTCAATACTAAAGCTTATTCTAAGTATTATTTTGAAATTAATTCTAGACAAGATATAGACAGTATTTATGAAATATATAATTATGCTTTAAAAAATAATTTAAAGCTTTTATTTGTTGCTTGAGGAACAAATTTATTATTTGCTTTTGACATTTTTGATTGAATTATTATTAAAAATAATCTATCATGATGGACATATAATAGTGAAACTAAAATATTGGAGTCTTATAGTAATGAGCTAATATCAGACATTTCTGAGTCTTTATTAAACAATAGTAGACAAGTATTATGGAAAAGATTTATTTGACTACCATGAAGTATATGATGAGCTATATTTTGAAATGCTGGTTGTTTTTGACTTGAAACTGAAAATAATTTTGTAGAAGCAGAACTATTAGATTTAGAAACATGAAAAAGGACTATATTAGATAGGGAAGAAATGAAATTTAATTATAGAACAAGTATAATTAAGGAAACAAATAAATATTTTATAATAAAAATACAATTTGATTTATCTAAGTTAGTTGAAAAATATTCTTCTGATGTAGATAATTTGTATTTTAGGGAACATAAACAACCAAAAGGGAATACCTGTGGTAGTTTTTTCAAAAATCCATCCAGAGAAAATTCTGCTTGAAAACTTATAGAAGAGGTATGATTGAAGTGAAATAAGATATGATGAGCTTTTTTTTCAGATAAACATGCTAATTTTTTAATGAACGATGGTACAGCTACGTACACTGATTTATTAGATTTAATAAAATTAGCACAAGAAAAAGTGAAGGGAACTTATAATGTTGATCTAGTACCAGAGGTAAGGATAATTTTTAACTAATTTTATTATGAAAAGAATATTTGAGATATTATTAGCAACATTTATTATATTGTTTATTATATATTCTTTACTATATGTATCCTTTTTTGATTCTATATGTAATATATACTCATGAGTGGATGAAAAGGATTTTAAAGAGGCAGTTAATAAATTAGCTATATGTAAAGATAGTTTAGTTTGTTATCCTAGTGATATAACAGTTAATGAACTAAATGAAGTAGATAATTGGAATTGTACAAAAAAAGATTCTCCAGTTTATTGAGCAGATTTATATATAGATATATTTAATCATTTTAAAAATAGTATAACAAAATAATGGAAAAAATAAGAATACAAAAATACATGTCTCAGGCTTGAATATGTTCACGTAGAAAAGCAGAAGATTATATAGAAAGATGACTAGTAAAAGTTAATGGACAAGTTGCCAAAATAGGGGAGTCAGTATGTCCAGAACAAGATAAGGTAGAGCTCTTAGATAAGGCAATAGAAGAACAAAAAAATCTTGTCTATTATAAGTTAAACAAACCAAGAGGTATAGAAACAACTTGTGCTCAACATAATGAAAAAAATATTGTAGATATAATGGATGTAAAAGAAAGAGTATTTCCTATATGAAGACTAGATAAAGAAAGTACATGACTTATTCTTATGACAAATGATGGTAGGCTTGCTAACTTTTTAATGCATCCTAGATACGAACATTCAAAAGAATATGTAGTAGAAACATTTTGATCATTTGATGATGAACAACTTGAATGAATGGGGAAGTGATTATTTATACTATGAGCTTATACTAATGAGGCAAAAGTTAAAAGAATATCATCTTGAAAGTTCAGTATTGTACTTACGGAGTGAAAAAATAGACAAATTAGAAGAATGGTAGAAAAATTAGGATCAAGAGTAAAAAAGTTAAAAAGAATAAGAATAGAGAATATTGAGCTCTGAAAATTAGATTATTGAGAATACAAACATTTATCAAAGAAGGAACTAGGCTGACTGTTTGATTGTTTATGATTAAAAAAAGACTAGTATACTAGTCTTTTTTATTTCAATTGTTCTTTCATAGAAGCTACCTCTCTTTTGATATTCTTTAATATTCTTATAAATGAATCTTTTATTTCCTTTTCTGATGTAAAAACAAAATTTCAAAAATTTCTTAGTTTAAGGCTTTCTTTATTTAGATTTATTAAATTTTGCTTAATTTTTGACTCCTTTAATGATAGGATAGTCTTATCTTTAAAAATATTCTTTGCTACTTTAAGGTTAATACTATCAATTTTATCAGATAGTTTAATTCATAACTTTGAATATGTATTTTTTTTTGTATTTAACTCTTTCTCAAACCTTAGTTTCTCTTCCTTTAGCTTAATTTTGAGATTTTCATTTACCCTTTTTATTCTTTTTATAACAGCTTGTATTATTTCTTCAGCTGCCTCTTTATGAATATCAGTATTTTGTATTTTTTTTAGTGCTTCTATAGACTCTTCTAATTCTATTATATCATTATTTAGGCTTAAATTATTAGTTATATTATATTTATCTATGAATTCTTCTACCTTTCATTTATGTCTAACTATATAATCTTCAACCAAAATAGCCTTTTTAACATTAGTTTCTGTATTATATTCAGTTTCTAATGCTGAAACACTACAGAAAGATAAAAAGCTTAATATAAATAATATATAATATACTATTTTTTTCATTTTAGTTTTTGTTAATCGCTATTATTTATATATTATATATATGTATATATTTTATTCAAGCTTTATTTAGATATTATGATTATTTGTTTTGATTTGGAAACCACTGGTTTAGATAAGTACAATGATAGGATTATTGAGGTAGCAATGATTAAATTTGATGAAAAAACATATGAAGTCATAGATACTTTTAATTCACTTGTTAATCCTTGAATAGAAATTCCTGACTTAATATCAAATATAACTAACATTCATGATGATGACGTAGCTAATGCCCCAAGTTTTGAGGACTTAAAAGCTGAAATAACAGAATTTGTCTGAGATTTGCCTCTCCTAGGACATAATGTATATTTTGATATAGATTTCTTTTTAAACCATTGAATTGATATAAATAATAATATAGCAATTGATACCTTCTTTTTGGCAAATTTCCTAGCATTTAATGCCTCTTCACTTAATCTTGAAATGTTATGTAATTTATTTTGAGTGTGATTTGAGTGAGCACATAGAGCTTTAAATGATGTTAAAGCTACAATTAAATTATTTGAAGAATTAAACAAAAAATTTAAAAAGTTATCAAAAGAGAAAAAACATCTACTTTTTTATATATTTAACAAATCAGAAGATAAAAATATATGATTTTTAAGAGAACATTTATTTGAAAATATAGACTCTAATTTGGCCTTTACTGATTTTGAAAAAAAATTATTAAAACATATATGAAAACTTGATACAGAGGAAAAGTTGATTATAGACAAAAAAATAGGCAATAAGAATATGTCTAAGAAGTTTGATAATATTGATTGAGTAGAGAAGAGAGAGAATCAATTAAAGATGACAAATATGATTATGGACTCATTTAATAGACATAAAAAAGTTGTTATAGAGGCGCCAACTTGATTATGAAAAAGTTTTGCATATTTAATACCTTCAATTACTCATTCTGTTAAAACTGGAGAAAAGGTATTTATATCAACAAAGACAAAAACTCTGCAAGATCAATTATATTCAAAGGATTTAGCAACCTTAAAAGATAAATTATGATCAGATTTTAGATTTACAAAACTTAAGTGAAAAAGCAATTATTTGAGTGTTAAACTATATTTTGATGAATTTTGGTTGGATGATCTAACTTACTCAAAAGTTTGATTTTTGTCAAAAATACTTCTTTGGCTTTATACAACCAAGTATTGAGAATTAGATGAATTAAATTATTTTTGACAAGAATTTTCATTTATCAGAAATATAAATTCTGATAATTTTTCTGTATTATCTGAAAAAAATGATTATAGAAGATATGAATTCCTTTTTAAAGCAAGAACAAAATTAGAATCGTCAAATGTAATTATAATTAATCATAGTTTATTATTTTCAGATTTAAATCAAGAATCATGAGTATTATGAAAAATAAAGAATTTAGTTATTGATGAATGACATAATATAGAAGACTCTGTTACAGATTCATTAAGAAAAAAATATAACTTAAATAATTTATCTGAAAGTTTTGATTTAATAGAAAAAACTCTCAATAAAATAGAAGCTAAAAAAATAACTTTTTTGAAGTTAAAAGAAAGTCTTATTTCTAAACTAGAACTTTTAGATGATTATGCTTTTAATTATTTAAATAATAAGGTCTGATCGCAGCAAAATTTTAAACTTACATTATTGGAAGCAGATTTTTTTGATGACATAGATTATTGAAATTTATTAAAAAAAATAGAATTAGACTTTATAGACATAGTAGACAACTTGTCTATAAGGGAGTGACATGATTTTACTAAAGAGATAGCATTATTGCAGTCTTTTTTAGATATTATAAAAACGACTTTGGACAAGAAATCGGACAAAGAGTTTATTAGAATACTGAGTTTTAATGATAGAAATGGAATGAGTTTTGAGTATACTCTTTTAAACCCATGAGAGTATCTTAGGGACAATTTATGGAACAAATTGAGTAGTTGTATACTGACATCAGCTACACTTCAAATTTGATGAAAATTTGATTATTTTAAGACCTTGTTATTTTTGGATGATTTTAATTTTCATTCTTTTGAAAGTGACTTTGATTATAAAAAACAGGCGACATTGTTTATCCCTACTGATATATGAAATATAAAAAGTAATTCTAATGAAGTAGTAGATTTTCTATGAAAGTTTTATTCTATCGTTAGATGAAAGGTATTAACACTACTAACTAGTTACAATATAATTAAAAAGATTTATACTAGTTTAAATTGAGATTTAAAAAAAGAGGGAATTAATATATATGCTCAATGAATAGCATGAAGCAAGATTAAGCTTTTAAGTTTTTTTCTAGATAATCCAGATAATTCAATTTTACTTGGAACTGATAGCTTTTGGGAGTGAGTAGATATTCCATGAGAAGACCTTAAGTACTTAATTATTCATAAATTTCCATTTTCTGTACCAACTGATCCTATATTTCAAGCAAGAAGTGTATTTTTTAAGGATCCTTTTTTAGAATATTCTGTTCCAAAGGCAATTATTAAGTTGAAACAGTGATTTTGAAGACTAATAAGAACAAAAAAAGATAATTGAATTGTAGTTTTATTAGATAATAGAATAATATCTACATTTTGGGGAGAAAAGTTTTTTGATGCCTTTCCTGAAGGAATAAATATAAAAAAAGGAAAGATTGACCAGTTCTTAGATGTATTAAAATCTAAGTCATAATAATTATTTGATATTTGTAAAGCTATTTTTTTGTTTTTTAAATCTTATTATGGTATTATTAAATCAGTTATTATTTAATTATATTATATGGCTGATAAAAAAATCGAAGAAACAATCGAAGAAGTTAGCGCAACAGAAGAAAACAAAGAGATAGATTCATCTAATATTTTTGATGAGTTTGTTGATGATTCAAACTTAATAGATGAAGTAAATAAGATTAAACAGGAAAGAAATAAGGATATTTATTTTTATCTTTCAAAAGTATGAGATATTTTTCAAACTGCTTTTTGGTTATGAATCATAACATTTGCATTATTATTCTCATATATATATGTTCAAAAGAATGAAGATCTGACTAATAGTAATGTATTAGACCCATTTTGTATTATAATATTATGAGATATCACAAATTCAGATGACTATTGTTCTTCAGTAGCATCTCTAAAAAAGACTTATTCTGATAGTTTAAAAGAAATTCAGTCAGCGCAGGTATCGGAAATATTAACGATATTAGAAAAATTATATAGAGTAGAAAATTTTGTTAAGTCAAAGGATGTTTTATTTTTATCTGATAAATCTGAGAATAAACTAGCTGTTTTATCTATTTTGGAAAGTTTTGATGATTTAAAAAATGAATTTAATTCTGTAGATAAGCAAAAGATACAGTGTAGCAATATTTCTATAGATGGAGTTAAGAAAACATTAGCATTAAATTGTATAGCATATGCTGAATGATTTGAAAAATGATTAAGATGATATGATGGTACAACAAATGATACTTTGAAGTGAACATCTATATCTATAGCAAATAGTTTTTTAAATTATATTGAGAAACAATCTACAGTATTTAGTATTGTAAATAAGCAAAAAGTATTTAGATCAGAGACTATTCTTTGAGAAAAGACAAACTTTACTAATAAAACACAGTTTAATTTAGTATTAAATTATAACCAAAAATAATTATGAAAAGATCTAAAAGAGAAGGAAATTGAATAATTATACATTTTATTTTTTATTTTGTATTAGTTATTTCATTAGTAGCTTATACATATACTAGTTTGTATCCACAAATAAAATTGATAGAAGAGGATAAAAAAATGATATGAGAGTTATATACTAGTATTGAATTAATAGAAAAAGAATGATTAAGTTTTGACCAATTTAAATCATTAAATAATTCAGCTGATTCAAATGTAGTAGTTTCAGAAATATTAAAAAATATGACAGATTTATTTTATTCTGAAAATCTAACAAATAAGGATTTTCCAAGTTTTGATAAATTTTTAGCTTCAAAAAGTAATGAATTATCGTGAATTGATTCAAAAGAACAAGATTCTAAAATATCTAAAATATTACCTTCATATTCTGATAATTCTGTAGATTTTTGAGAAGAATTTTTAACTAATTATAGATTTATTAATTATGTTGAATCATTAATTGAAAGTTTTAATTTCGAGAGCTCAAATTCAATAGGTATTAATAAGGTAACTTTGATAGAAGATTTTGCTACTAGCAAAAATATTTGAGATACCTTAGACTCAAATATCTATTTTGTCCCTTTAAAATTATCACTTAGTTGAACAAAGGCTTGAATAATAAATTTCTTATATTTTATAGAAAATGTATGAAATATTAGTATCAAAGATGATGATATAATAATAAATGATGATTATTGATTCTTATCAAAAAATGGACAAAAAATGATATTAGAATGAGATAGATATAGTTCAGATTATAATATATTCGAACATCAAATTACGGATATATCAAAAATTACGATGACAGAATATTTAGATTCCTCTTATGCTCCTAGATGAGATGATGATTTTAAAAAATTTATAGTTACTACACAATGAAATGATGAATACGATATAATAGTAGATTTAATGTTTTATATTAAATGAGAACCAGCTTATAAAATTGAAGAATTTATTAATTGAGTAATTAAAAACTATTATACAGCTCAATGAGATGTTAACAAAGAATTAAAAAGAACTGATTTAAATGGAATTGAACGTATAAACTTAACCAAGATGAACGAATCACTTAAATCAATAAGTAAAGAAATAACGGCACTTAAAAAAGAATTAATTAAAAAAGAAGATATAGAAGAAACATATAAAAAAGCACTAAAATACGAAACCATTATTGAACCAATACTTAATAAATTTAAAGACTAAGTAATATGAACTATAAAGAGGTAATTGCCAAACTTAAAGATTTGGTGTATAAATGAGATAACATTCAACAGGTCTGCGACTATATGATATTAGCTGCAGTTCTTTGAGAGTCTTCAGATATACATATTGAACCTCTTACTTCATATGTTAGATTAAGATATAGACTAGATGGTGAGTTAAAGGAAATTTTAGAATATCAAAACTTTCTTCATAGCTGAATTGTAGCTAGATTTAAAATATTATCAGATTTAAAAATTGATGAATCTCGTATTCCTCAGGATGGTAGAATAAGTACAACAATTGAATGAAAATCACTTGATTTGAGACTTTCTACACTTCCTACTGTTCATTGAGAGAAGATAGTAATGAGAATAGTTGATAAAAGTAAAAAAATACCATCACTTAATGATTTATGAATTGAGTGACAAAACAAAGATCTTATTATGAAGGCTATATCTTTACCTAATGGTATTATATTAACCTCAGGTCCAACAGGTTCTGGTAAATCTACAACGCTGTATTCAGCACTTACTAATCTAAATAAAATTTGAGTAAATATAATGACACTTGAAGATCCTGTGGAAAATCAGGTTGATGGTGTTAATCAATCTCAAGTAAAACCTGATATATGATATACATTTGCATATTGATTAAGGACAGCTCTTAGACAAGATCCAGATATAATAATGGTATGAGAAATGAGAGATAAAGAAACCGTAGATATAGCGATAGAAGCATCTTTGACATGACATTTAGTTTTGTCTACAATCCATACAAATAATGCATCAGAAACTATTACTAGAGTATTGAATATGTGAGTACAACCATTTTTGATACCAGCATCATTTAATGTTATTATAGCTCAAAGGCTTGTTAAAAGATTATGTACTTGTAAAAAAGAAGTTTCTCTAAAAGACATTTGACCACAAACATTAGAAAATATTAAATATGCAATAAGTATCACAGATAAAAAAGAACTAGCTAGAAGAGTATGAGATAAATTAAAAAACCCATCATTTTTTGAACCTGTTGGTTGTGATAAATGTGATGATTCTTGATATAAGTGAAGAGTTTGATTATATGAAGTGCTAGAAATAAGTCCAGGAGTAAAAGAAATGGTTCTATCAGGAGCATCAGCCTTTAATATTAATAATCAAGCAATTAAAGACGGAATGATATCTCTGGAACAAGATTGAATTATGAAGGCTTTGAGTTGATTAACAAGTTTAGAAGAAGTATATAGAGTTGCGAAATCA
>Ga0233447_1000330_pt1 | contig 56649 bp, 58 predicted proteins | sample SI_124_October20_3_FD_183014 | JGI IMG/M metagenome (GOLD analysis project Ga0233447, IMG submission 183014) | Seawater microbial communities from Saanich Inlet, British Columbia, Canada - SI_124_October2016_135_MG | ecosystem: Environmental > Aquatic > Marine > Inlet | place: Canada: British...
AAATATTTTTATTTTATTTTTTTTTTTTTATTATTAGTTGTTAATAATTCTTCTTTTGAGTTGTTGAGTTTAGAAGTATCAAAAATAATTGATATTTGATTTAAAAAATTTCCTTTAGTTACAACTCTTTCTTTTACATTTTTTTTTTTTATTTTAACTTTAGATACACTATCTTTTGTTATAAGATGTTTATTATATAATTTACCAATAATTATATCATCAAATTCATTAAAATATAAACCAATATTTTCTATATTAAAATTAATTAATGATATATTTGCAGTTGCGGTTATTGTAGAAATTTTAATATCAGGTAATGTTAATAATTCATTTTTATAGTATAATAACATTTCTATTAATGATAAGTTATGTGTTTTTTTATTATTATCATCTATTTCATCATATAAATTATCATCATCATCATCATTATCATCGTCATCATCGTCGTTATCAATATAATCATCATCAATATTATCATTTTCTTGATTTAAATTCATTTTTATTTAATAAATTATGTATTATAATATATAAATCAATTTTTATACATCATTAATTTCTTCAAATTTAGCATATATATAACCATCAGATTTGGAATATAATTTTTTGCAATTTATTTCAATAATTTGACAATCATCGTTATATAATTTATTATTGAAAGCATCTAAAACAAATTTAACCATATTATCTAAATCTTTATTATTAGTATTATAGTTAGGTGAGTTTGGTTTAAGTTCATTTGATTTTTTTCCAGTTCTATAATGATTTTTAGGTCTTTTACAATAAAAATTTAATTCACATTTAATTGGTTTAGACATTTTTAGTTCAGGTAAGACACCAATAGTTTTTATAAAATCATCTTTATCTTTTTTGGATGGATCATATGTTCCTCCTTTTAAACGGTGTCTGTGTCTTTTTAAACTCATTGGTTCAAAATTAATAGTGGCTTCAAACATAATAAAATTTAATATTAAAATTTTATATTAATTAATAAAAAAATAATTTAATTTATTTATTTGTAATATTTGGATTATTATTTAATAAATAATCTATTTTATTAGATTGTTTAGTAGTTTCTTCAACAATAAATGGTGTTGAAATAAAAGGAATTTGTAATATTTTAATTTTATTAAGTATTAATTTAAAGTTATTTCTGTATTCTTTGATAGTTAAAGGACCTCCAAATTTTTCTAAAACGGTTCTATCATCAGCAGGCTTAAATGATATTGCAGAAACATCTTTAATATTATCTTTAAATAATTCATAATATAGTTTTTTTAATAATCTATCTTTTTTATTAAAATCATTATCATTTAATATATTTGTTAAATAACAATTAAAAGAACAAAATAATTTTGAATTACCATTTCCAGATATTATAAATTTACCATTTTTAAATCCAATTATATCATATAATGGATATGTATCAAATTCATAACAACAATTATAACAACATAAATTAGTTAATTTAGGTTCAACAACATTATCATTTATATCTGTAAAAACCGTATTATCATAATGTTTTATTTCAGTATTAAACATTGGAGTTAATTTATCAATATATTCTTTTAAATCTTTATTTTCTTCAGATAAATTTTTAATTATATATTTTAAATTTGATATTTTTAATGTATCTTCCATTTTATCAGTTTGTTCGTTAGTTATTGAATTAATATTTTTATCAATTTCTAATAATGACATACCATTCTCTTCTAATTTATCAATCTCTTCTTTTGATAAATTTTTTAAATGAACTATTATTTCATTATTTTTATTATTAATAGGAGAATTTTCTTTAACTTTTTCTTTTGTTTTATTTTTTGGAGGTCTTCCTCTCTTTTTTTTTTGTATAATAGTTTCTTCTTCTTGTATACTATCAATAATTTCACTTATACTTAAATTTTCATCCATCTTAAATTTATTTTATTTTATTATTTTTATTTCAATTTTTATTTGCTTTTAATTACAATACCTTTGCCCTTTTTAAAGCTTTTTTTAGAATACATTGATTTATTTTTAGAGGATTTATTTTTAGAGGATGAGCTTGTATCACTTTTATCATTTTCAAGTTCTAAATCTAATGAATTATTAATATCACTTCTTAAATTTTTTAATTGATTTTTAATATCAATAGTTCTATTATTTTCAGTATTTTCAGAATGGATATTATTTTCCATATATCTTTTTTGAATATTTTCCATTTCATTTAATCTATCATTTTGTTGAATATTTTGATTATGAATATCTTTTAAATCTCTAAAATTTTTCATTTCATTAAACGAATTTTTATGTTCTTTATCAATAGTATCTTGTATAACAGTATTACCATATATTGATTCTTGTTTTGCTTTTTCTCTCATCATTTCAATATCACTCTTTGTATTGACACCACTTTTTGTTTTTTTAATATCAGTTTCTTTATTCATATTACCTAATTGTGTTCCTAACAATGAAGATAATAAAATAAATAATAATCTAATTTCCGGTGAATAAGCTGAACCTTGTTTATTATATTTAATATATAAATCTCCTAAAATTTCATAAATATCTTTTCTCTGACTATCCATTCTTCTACTCCAACCGTGAATATTTACACCATAATTTTCTCCATAATTATCTGATAATAATTCTAATCCCTCAACACTTGTTAAGAGCAATCCAGACATCCAAGATACAGCACTAGTTTTATTTATAATTTTTCTATGAAACTCTAATTCGTGTTTCATTTCATAATAATCAGAATTAATTGAATATGATTTTGTTAATTTAATTCCTCGATTTTTAGCTAAATCACCCAATTCTCCTAATAAAACTAATTTTCTTTGTTTTTTTTTATATTCAGATAATGAATTATAATCATCATATTCATCATCATCACAAAATTCGTCACTTTTATATCTATCTGATTTTTCAAATTCATCTTCATATTCACTTGTTTTACCCCTACCTCTACTATAATTATGTTTTGAATGATTATCAGTTGGATTGGATGGTCTTTTTTTAAAAGTATTATTATTAATAAAATGATTATTATTACTTTTTTCATCAAAATAATCATCATCAGTTTCTACAACACTATCGTGTATTTGATGTATTACATCAGGAGCTTTATTTTTGTCAAATTTGATTCTACTTTCTTCAGGTTTTAATTTTTCTGAATTAGCAATTACATCTGCCATATAATCAGTTCTATAATCAGTATTATTATTATCATCATTGGAAGAATTTGTTGAATTATCACTCATAGATAATATATAATTATTAAAATAAACTTATAATAATTTATAAACACAATTTTTTTAATTTATTATTTAATTATAACCATATATATTTTATAATAAAATATTATATATATCATTATATAAATGAATTTTTATAATTTTGATAATAATACTGAAGAAAATTTTTATGATAAAAATTATTCTGAAATAGAAAATACTTCTGAAATTGTAAATGATGTTTTGAAAAAAAATGAAGGAACAAATCTTACTGATAATAAAAAACCAAAATGTTTAACTCATAAAGATTGTGTGTTAATATATTTAAATCCAAATATTACATCAATAAATAAATATACAAATGCTATGAAACATATTAAGCATTGTTCCACTTGTCGAAATGAAATTAGTAAAAATAAGGTTAATGATAATTCATCATTAAATTCATCAAATAGTATTTTGAAGAAAAGTGAAAAAATAGTGAGACCTGAAAAGGTTATTGAGAATTATTCTATTCCTGAGAAAAAAATAATTATAAATAAGAATGATGAATACAAAAAAATGATACAAGATGAAAAAAATTTAAAATATCAAAATTTGATGTTAGAAACAACAATGTCTAAATATTTAGAAAATATTGATGAAAGAAAAAAGTTGAATGATAATATTAATAAAATTTTATCATTATTGGCTGAAAATAATACAAAAATTAATAATAACCAAACAAAAGGATATGCGGATAATACATTTTTATATGTTTGTTTATTTGTAGTTATTATATTGCTTGTAATTGATATAGTATTAAAAATAAAAAATTAATTTTCTTTTAAATATTTCCAAGTTATAAAAATCATATTTTCTTTTAAATCAATAAAAGTTTGAAAATTATTTTTTCTTAATTTTTTTTGTATGTAATGTAAACATTCATCAGTGTTATAATGTTTATACACGTTATTTTCAGATGGGACTTTATAAAAAATATCAGTTTCACCTATATTTAAAGCATTTTTAATTTTTTTCATACAATCTAAATATATAGAATTTCTAAATTCATTTAATTTAGATTTATCTGTATTAATTTCTGTTTTTATTTGTTTCATTAATTCTTTTGGGTTTAAATCTTTATCATCAAAATTATCATCTAAATAACTCATTATACTAAATTAATATAAAAAATATTTTATTTTATTATTTAATGAGTGAAAAAAATATTAAAAATAAATTAGTTATTTCGGGTGGTGGAGTAAAAGGATTAACAATATTAGGATATTTACACAAATTATATGAAAATAATCTTTTAGATAATATTAATAAATATTGTGGAACTTCAGTAGGTTCAATTATATGTTTTTTATTATTAATTGGATATAAACCAAATGAAATATTTTATATTCTTATGGAAATAGATTTTGAAAGTTTATTATTATATTCTTTTGATGATATAATTGATAATCCACATATTGGTTTATATTCAACAAAACCAATTTTATTTACAATAAAAAAAATGACAAAAAATAAAAAAATATCATTAAAAATTACTTTTAAAGAATTATTTGAAAAATTTAACAAATCTATAGCAATAACAGGTGTATGTTTAAATGATAATTCATTACATTTTTTTGATAAAAAAAATAATCCCGATATGGAAGTAATTAAAGCAATTGAAATATCTATATCAATTCCCCTTGTATTTAAACCAGTTAATTTTAATAATAAAATATGGGTTGATGGTGGAACACTTAATAATTATCCTATTAATTATTTTGATAATGATTTAGATAATTTAATTGGAATTAAACTAAAAAGTGAAGATATTATTATAGAACAATTTAATTCACATCAAGATTATTTATATCAATTAATGAAATGTTTATTAAAATCTATTAATAATAATAAAAAAAAATATAAAAAAATAACTATTGAATTATTAGTTGATAATACCAACAATATAAATATTAATAATGAACAAAAATTAGAATTATATAATCAAGGATATAAACACTCAATAAAAATTTTTTTATAATATAAATATATAAATGATTTATTCAAATATTAATGATATGGAACATTTTTATAAATTTAAAATGAAAAAAGTTGGTAAAATTGCTAAAGGAGCTGCTAAAGGAGCTGTTAAAGTAGCAACATCCAAAGGTGCTAGAAAACTTGCTCAAGGGGCACTTAAAACTGGAGGTAAAATTGGTAAAGGAGGTCTAAAAGTATTAGATAAAATAAATCCTTTATCAATAACTACAGGTATATTTGGTGGTAATAAAACAATGTCTTATGTGTGTTCTGCTTTAGTATGTCTTATTTTAGTAGCAATTATTCTTTTTCAACTTAAAAACTAATTTAATTATCTAAAACATCATCAACAATATTTAAATCATCAACATTAATTTCATTCTCAATTTTCATAAAATTTTTAATTTCTTTTGTCTTTTTATAATCTTTGAAATTATCTTTAATTTCACTATTAATTTTTAATGTTTCCAATTCCCTTTCTTTTAATAGATTATCAAACTCATTTTTTGTTAATTTTTTATCATCCTTCTTTTTATTTTTCCAAGAATTAAAACTATCCACATTAAAATCTTTTTTTACATTTGATACATTCATATCTCCAAAATTATTAAATGAAGCAAAACTACTATCCGCAACAGATGAACTATTATTATCAAATAAACTATATCCTAAATTATTATTATTTAATAAATCATATGTCATTATTGGTTTTTCAGTTAATTGTGTTTCATTACTTCTACTTTTCATAAATTCAAAAATGTCATTTACCGTGATATTTTCATTTTCCTTTACCATATTACTGAAATAATCATCTGTATCTTCAATATCATACATATTTCTTTCTGTCTCAATATCCTTTATTTTATTTTTCATATTATCCTCATTTAAAGCTTTATCTTTTTCTTGTTTATCAAAAACATTATCATATAAATTATTAATCTCATCTTCATTTAATGGTTTTGTATTTTCCATTTTAAATTTATCAAAACTACTTTTAAAATAGTCTAACATATGTTCGTTTTTATTATCTTCATTTTTATTATTTAAATATTCTAAATCATAACGTTTTCTTAAATTATCATCAGATAAACATTCATAAGCCCTTGATAGTAATTCAAACATTTCAATATTACCACCGTGGTCTGGATGATGTTTTCTTGCCATATTTCTATAATTTTTACTAATTTCTTCAATTGTTGCATCACTATCAACATTTAAAATTTCATAATAATCTTCAAATACATTAGAATTATCCACAAAAAATTCACTCATTGTATAAATAGATATTTAAATTTATTTTTTAATTATTTTTTTAAAATAATTCTTTAATATTATTTGATGTAATCATTTTATCTAATTTTTCTTTTTTACCATTTTTATTAACAATTAAGCTTGGTAAATATTTAATTTTATTTTCTTGAAATAATTCATCATTATCTTTATTATTTTCAATGAATTTAAACTTAATATTTTTATTTTCTTTTAATAGTTCATTTTTAATTTTGTCGTGTTCATTTTCCTTATAATTTTTACAAGCAGGACACCAATCAGCAACAAATATCATTATAATTATTTCATCTTCTAATTTTTCATATCCTTCTTTTGTTTGATTATTTAAATATAAAGCCACTAAAATTAAAATTAATAATAAAACTTCAAAACTATTCATATTATATTATAAATTTATAAAAAAATAATAATTATATTTATTAAATGTCTAATAATCCTAAATATAAAACAACTGAATTAGAAAATATAAAAAACCCTCTTAAAATGTATGAGAAAAGAAATAAAATTCAAAAAAAAAATCCATCAATAGAAGTTATAGATGAATTAAAAAAACAAGCAAATGCTACACCAAAAGTTTCATCTACAAATATTCCATTATATGTTGAAAGAGGTTTAAAAGCAGAAGGAGCAACAGATTTAATTATGAGTGCTTTAGCATTAGCTGGTGGTGATAATAATGATTATAAACAATCTTTGAATACAATTAAATATAATGATAATATAAATGAATTATTATTAAATACAGTTAATAAGTTAAAACAAAAAGGTTATAATACAAATAAATTATATAATGAATTAAAAATAGTTAGTGATGATTTTAAAAATATTGAAAATGAATTAAATAATTCTATAAATAATAATATTGTTAAATATGGTGGAAATTATATAAAAAATAATATAGATAATTTAAATTTTGAAAAATACAAAAATAAAAAATTAGAAATTATACACTATTTAGAAAAATTATTTAATTTGTTATAAATTTATAATAATTATTTATTTTCTATAAATATTTTTTTATAATAATTAATTATAAAGATAATAATGTCTGGTGGAAGTGATAATCAATTAAGTTTTATATTTCCTAATAATGTTTATAATTATTTGAATACTGGAAGTGGAGAAATTTCTCAAGCTGATTGTGATTTGTTAGTTAAAAATATTAATAAATTTGATCCTTGTGGTAAAGATACTTTAAAAACTCTTTTAAAAAGACTTTTGTCACAAGATGGTTCAAGTATTCCTAATGTTGAAATTGATAAAATTGATTGTATTAGTGATAAATTAAAACAAAAAATTAAAGATGCTAATATTAAAACTAATGATGAACTTACAAGATTTTGTGCTACTATATTTAATGAAGAATATAATATGTTAGATTTGAATCATCCTATTTTTAAAGTTATTCAAAATGATTTAAGTTTAAAAAGTGCTAAATTATTATTAGATAATTTTAATTTTCTTAATGAATTTGGGGCTTCTGTATCTATTGAAAAAATTAAATTTGAAGCATTACCTGATTCATCAACTGAATACGGCGATGACGCTCTTTCAGGTGTATCAGGATTATTTGAAGGTGGAGCTCACTATTTAAATAAAAGAATTAGACTTAATCTTCTAAAGAATTCTTTAGGCGTTCCTATTCTTTTCACTGCTCTTCCTCATACTGAATATCTTAATAATATATGGAGAAATAAATTGGGTGTATATAGAGCTATAACACCTTCTTCTGCTTTTTCCTCTTCTTCTTCTTCCTCCTCATCAACACCAAGAAATTCTGCTGATTGCTCTCCTGATTTTAACTCAGGATTAGATAAAAGACATATCAAGGCTTGGACCCCCAGAAAACCCGGTTCTTCTGCAAGCACAATGAATGCTATGTCACATTTAAGAAGTATGGCTTCTCAACCAAGAATTACTCAAGTTGAACTTGGTTCTCTTGGTCCTCTTTTAGCCAGAGGTTTTATGGGTGGAAGTATGGATGGTGGTGCTCAATTAGATGTTGATTTTAAAGATTGTGAATCTGGAACAGAAGGAAAAAATTTAAGTGTTAGACAATCAACTCAATATGCTACTCTATTTAAGAGTGTAGTTCAAAGACTTGGTCATCATAATGAAGTTTCTGATACTGTTGTTACTGAATTAAAAAATGATTTGGAAGAATATAGAAGAAAAGAATGTAAATTATTCCAAGATGCTTTCAGATTAGCAAATGCTTTGAAAAGTCAAAATAATGGTTCTTTACCTGATAAACAACCAATTACTGATTTAAATGCCTTTAAAGAAGCTTCTGATGAAGTTGCTAAGAGTGAAACTCATCTCCTTGGATGTTTAACTAAAATTCTTACTGAGACTTGTAAAAAGCCTTAAATAAAATTTTTTTGATATTTATTAAATAATAATAATTTTAATTATTTAATAATTTGAATAAAAAACGGTTGCTCCAACGCCGTGGATAATTTTAAGTATATTTGTGGTGACAAAATATGATTTGAAAATATAATTATTGTTGTTAAGGTCGGTGACCTTATATTTATTGAGGAAACTGATATTTGAGAATGTGGATAAATTGCAGGTTCCGGATTGTTGAATATTAAAAGGGTATAGAGAGAAACTATAAACACCCATACCATTTGGATAATAACATTTAGGAAATTTAAGGAATGGTATAATTAGGTTATAAAAGTCCATATTTCGTTCTCCAGTGATAGTTTGGGAGTTTAAAAGTAATGAATTTTGTTTAATTAAAGGTAATCCAATAGTTTTTTGTGTGTTCCTGTCTCTAATAAAAGTATTGGTATAATTAAAGTGGTCATTAACATTTTGATTACTCATATAGGATAATTGAGCCATAAAAATATAGTAGGAACAAGGGTTAATTAATTCTAAATTAATTTTATCTGTTAAATTATTAGTTATTTTTTCACCTGTATAATAAACTTGTTCTATAATATATTCGTGTTTATTATTAAAAAAATTAACTCTTTCTTGTTTATCTAAAAATATGTAATCAATTAATAGGTATGTTCTGCCTAATCTAAGTGTATTTTGGAATGGTTTATAAATATATGTTTTTTCTAAATTATTAGATGTTAAAGTTTCATTACTGATGGGTATAAAAATGCTTTTACTCCATAATCCATAAATAAAATAGTTGGTTGGTTTATTAAGATTAAAAAAATCATTTAAAACATCGGTGGTATTAAATTTGTCATAATAGGATAAATCGGTAGTTGTAAATGATTGATTAGAAATTTTTCTGTAATATAGATTTGAATTAGTTACAAAAAAATTTGGATTATTTTCGGTATTAATTGAGTCTAAAGTATCAAAAGTAGCCCAAGTAATACCTTGATTAGAGAATTGAACTAATGGTTCATTAAATATAGGTGAGCCATAAAATTGTTGTATTTGAATATAATTAGTGGGTGAAACATTAAGGCATTGTTCGATGGAATTAAATTGGACGTTAAATATAACATCATCATAATCAAGTGAGATAAGTGGTAAAGCTTGTGAAGCTGAATTACAGAACCAAAAATTCAATGGAATATATAAAACATATTTTTCTCTAATTGTATTTGAGGGTTGAAATTTATATAATTGTGGAACATTACCTATATATTGATTAAGTGGTGAATTATAGTTATTAAAATTAAATTCGTCTAATGCTTGTAGGTATTCTCCCCAAGTTTTTTGTATGATGCTATTACCAATAACAATTTCAATTGATTTAACTAAAACATAACCAATATTTCTTGCCCAAGCTGTTTTTAATTTGTTATTTGGTTCTCCATTAAAATTTAATAAAACTGGAATTTCAGGTAATTCAATAACAAGCCAAGATTTATGCATTAAATCAGCATATTTTGGTATTGAAGCGGAATAAACATTATTAAAATTAGGAACATTAAGAAAATCGGTTAAAATAGTTTCAATTGAAAAATTAGTATAACGCCTGTATATTATTTTAAAATATGAAATCTGTGGTTGAAAACTTAAAAACATATTTTCTTCTCCATAAGATACTAAAACAATAGAACCACCTGACATTTTATAATAATTAAATGATAATTTTTTTAATTATAATTTAAAATAAAAAAATATTATTTTTTAAATATTAAAATAAATAAAATTAATATTAATAATAGTAATATTAAAACAAATAATACTATTATCATATAATAATAAGGATAAATACAATTATAAATAGGTGAAAATAATAAAGTATTTAAATCTTCTTTTGAAATTTCATTTTGAAGTTTTTCTAAAATTTTTTTAGTTAATGACATTAAATATTATCTATAATTTATTTTTTTGTTTTTTTCTTAGTTTCTTTAGATTTTTTAGTTTCTTTCTTTTTGGTTTCTTTTTTTGTAGTTTTTTTCTTTTTGGTTTCTTTTTTTTTAGGTTTTAAATCAGAAACTTCTAAACTATCCAAACTTTCAGATTCCATAACTGTTTTTTCTGATTTTCTTTCATTTTGTTTTTTTAAATATTTTTCTTCAAGAATTTCATCTAATGAAATTAAATCATCAAATGAGGAGATTGAATTCAATTTTACTTTAATTTCTTCATCATCCATTTTATTAAGAATAATCATTTTTTCTCTTGAGTTAAGAGATGGATTTTTATCATTAACTATTTTATAAAGAAAACGTTTGATGACACGCATATTTTGTTCTCCATCTTGAATTGTTTTATCATTAATAACAATTTCATTCATTTCAAGCATAGAATGTAATTTATTTTCAAATTTCTTATGTTCTAAGTCACTTCTGCTTTCCATAAGTTCAGCTAAGTCTCCACCAATAGTATTATCACTATCAGATAAAATACTATCATTTTCACTTACTGTATTTAAATTTAAAGCTCGGTTTCCTCTAACATAATTTTTAGATGAATAATTTTTACCACCAGATTGAATATTATTAATTAATTCACTTAATGAATTAAATTCATTATCACCACCATTTTGATTAAATAAATTATCCATTTTATCAAAAATAGAAGGAGTAATTGTATTATGTTCATCAATTGTATTTTTAATAAAAATAGATTGCAATGTTTGAGGAACATCATTATCATTATTCATTTCTTGTTTTACAGGTTTAGTTTCATCAGGTTTAGTTTCATCAGGTATTTGTTCTGTTTCAATAGCATCACCATTATTTGTTTTAATAGATTTATCAGCATCATAATCATATTCCAAAAGATAGGCAATTCCATCTTCACCACCTTCAACAGCCAAAAATAAAGCTGTTTTACCTTCATTATTTTGAATATTAATTCCATTTTTAATTTCATCTTTATAATCGTATTTAGTTAAAAGTTCTTTTAATAATTTTTTACATTTATCATCTTTTAAAGAGCATCTAACAAAATTATGTAAGAGGGTATTACCATTGTGGTCTTTTTGAGAAAAATTCGATTTAATATGTAAAATTTCACTGGAATGGTTATTAAATTCTTCTAACATATTGGATTGTTGATTATCATTTCCTTCAAAAACGGTATTTAAGGATAATGTAGTTATACTCATATAATATTATAATCTATATATTTTTTTTTCTATAAAATTTTATAAACATAATATATAAATCAAATGAATAATAGCGGTTTAGTGGTTTTATTAATAATTATTATAGTTTTATTTTATTTTTCGGGATATACTGTAGATAATTTTGAAGTAAGTGAAAATAAAAGTGATAATGAAATGAATCCAGTAGATGTTATGCATCTTACAACTCCTGAAAATACTCTTGAAGAAGATTTAGCTGGTGTTATTAATGATCAAACAAGTGTTGAAAATAATACTTTTGCTAACCCTTTATTGAATAATATTAATAGAGATAGAGATGATATTGCTGGTGTGGATCAATCCGCTCTTCAATCATTAATTAGAGAAGTGAATACTGGAAATGATATTCCGGATAATTCAGCAAGAGCTGATTTATTTAGAAGTAAAACAGATGGTATTGATCATGCAAAAAATTATAGAAATGTGAGTTATGCTGATTCCAATTATAGAATGGATTTTAATGGTGATGGAATGAGTCAGCCATCACAAGATAAGTTGGATGGTATGTTCGATCAAGCGTTGGTTTTCCAAAACAGTGAATTCAGTGAAAATTCAAACTTTGGACCTAATCCTGGTTCATCTGGAGACTTTGGTCCTGCAAATTTAGGTGATTTTAGTCATAAATCAAAATCACAACAAGAAAAACTAATGAATATGTTTAATTCAAATAATTATTTGCCAAATAGTAATAAAACAGATTCTTCATTAGAAAAAGGTTTCCAAATTCTTGAAAATCCAGTTTCAGTTGATAATCCTAATTTAATTCCAGTTCAAAGATCAATTCCAGTTTCATCAACTATGGGAAATTCAAGAAATTCTTCAAGAGATATTAGAGGAGATATTCCTAATCCTAAGAGTGTTGTTTCCCCTTGGCAAAATTCATCTATTAATCCTGATATTTATTCATCAAATCGTGGATGTCTATAAATTTTTTTAATTAAAAAAAAAATATAATTTATTATTTTTTACATTTATCTTTATGATTATTTAATGTTTTTTCAAATTTATATTTTTTTCCACATTTATTACATTTGTAATTTATTTTTTTATTTACTTTTTCAAATTTAACACTTTTTTTTTCATTATTATTATTGCTGTTTTCACTAATAGTAAATTTATTTTCTTCTTTATTATTTGTATGAATACTATCTGTATCATTATAATTATTTTCATTTGTATTAATACTAATAGTATCATTATAATCATTGTCTGATAATTTTTTTGATGAATCAGTATCATCATAAATTTTATTGTTAATATTTATATCATTATTACTATTTCTACTATTATTACCATTACTATTATTATCACCATCACTATCACTATCACTATTAACATTACTATCACTATTATTATTAACATTACTATCACCACTACAATCACTATTATTATCACCATTACTATCACTATTATTATCACCATTACTATCACTATTAACATTACTGTCACTTTTATTATTAACATTACTATCACCATTACTATCACCATTACTATTACTATCACCATCACTATTACTATTACTATTACTATCATAATCACTATTGTAACCACTGTCACAATCACTATTGGAAAGATTTTCATAGTCAATAACGCTTAATTCATTATTATTTATATTAATTAGTGATATTTTTTGATTTATATATGAACATTTATATTTTGAACTGATATATATTTGAATTTTAGTTTTTAAATAAATAATTGTCATATCCTTAATTAAATTATTTTGATTATCATCAAATACTTTAATATAGAACGTATTATTATCATTGTTTAACAAAGGAAAATATTTAAAAGTATTATTAAAAAAAGTTTTAATATCATTGTTTGAATTAATAATATTTTCAACAATGGAAGATAATTTATTATCTAAATTATTTAATTTATAAATTAGTTCTTCATCAAATAATGAAAAATAAATAATGTTATTTTTAATTTTCATTATTTCAAGGTCATTATAATTAATATAATCATCAATTTCTAATAAATAAATTGTATCATCGCTATTTTTAAAATTATTAATTGATAAAATTGAATTTTTTATTTCTGTATCATTTAAACTTAATAAACACATAAAAAAAAATAATATTTAATATTTAAATATTTTTAAAATTAAAAAAAATTATAAAATTTTAATATTTTTAATTAAATAATTTAATCACCATTAGAATTATCACCATCTGAATCATCACCGTCTGAATCATCACTGTCCGAATCATCACTGTCTGAATTATCACTATCTGAATTATCAGAAGATTTTTTATCATCTGTTGAATGATCGGTATTAGTATTTTCTTTTTCATCAAATTTAAAAACACTATTAACAGGAGAAATCATAGAACTTTTCTTATATAATTGATTAACAGCATTATTATTATTATTTGATTTTGTATATTGTTGTTTAATAAAAATAATTTCAACAAAATGGCAAAAAGATCTAACACCACATTCAACAACCTTTTTAGGAATTGATTTTTCATTTTGAAATTCATAACTAATTCCATATCTATAATAAGAACCAGGTCTGCAATATTTTTCAAGTTCTTCAGGAGTTTCAATAATTAAATCATTAGTTGGTTGTCCATAATCTTCAATAAATTGAGTTAAATTTTCTTCATCATCTAAATCATTATTATTATATTCATCAGGCTTTTTAGTATCTTCATTAATATAACGAATACCATCAACATCGCCGGTTAAATCTTTAGAAAGAACAACTTCACGATAAATAACTCTAATACTAAATTCTTTTTTTTCCTCAATATCATCTTTATATTTAATTTTCTTATGTTCTGTTGAACCTTGTGGATAATTAATTTCAAATTCTAAGCTATTTTTATGTTCTTTAAGTTTATCACCTCTCATAGTAGGCTTATTTTTTGGAAAAATACGGTTATTCATATTTCGTCTATTATTATCATCAAGTTTTTCATCATTATAATATGGGAAATATTTAGGTCTAAAATTTAATCTCATTCCAAAAACATTTTCATCATTTTGTTTTTCTTTAATGCAATTAATAAATTGAAATAATTCTTTCTTAGTTTCTTTACCTTTTTTATCTTTAATTTCATATAAAGTATTATTTTCATAAATCTTTTCTTTTTGTTCTTCATAAGAAGTTTCAAAAATTTCATGGTCATCAATAATTAATTTGGAATTATTATCATTTTTATCCAATCTTGTATTAAAACAATTTCTTTGTTCTCTTGTAATATTAAATTTACCTCCTTCTCTTGGAAGAGGACCATATTGTTCTTTAATAAAATGTGTAATATAATAATCGGTTTTATTAGCTTCTTCACCATTATCATTAACAAATGTTAAAGGAACATATGCTTTCTTACCATTATAGGTAGAAAGTTCATTAAGAGTGGGATAAACAGGTTTAAATTGAGTGAGCATTCTTAACAATTAATATTATCTATTTTTTAATTATATTTTATTTTTAAAATTTATTTTCAATTTTTTTTTCAATTTTTTTTTATAAATATAGAGGATAAAAATTGAAAATATATAAAAATAATATAATATTAAGATTATAATTAAGATGAATTTAAGTAAATTTGTTGAAGATAATTTAGATAATTTAATAGATGATTTAGTAGATAAAGAAGAAAATGTAGATAATAAAGAAGAATTAATAGAGTATGAAGAATATAATGAAGAATTAAAAGAAAATAATAAAATAGAAAATCAGAAAATATTAAATGATAAATATTATACATTATTATTAAATAAATTTATGGAATATTATAATAAGAGATATGAAGATAATAAGAATTTATATTCGGGAATAAAGGATGATAATGATACAAATTTACAGATGGAGTTATTTTATAAAGCAATGTATAGATTAAATGATTTTAAGGAATTGACGGGTATATTAAATAATTATGATTGTATGGAATGTATTTATGAGGTTGAAGATTTTATATTAATTGAAAATTTTGAGGATAAGTATGTATTGGAATATGATAATAATAAAAAATATTGTCAATGTTTATTAATAGTATTAAATTATATAATAATGAATAATATTAAGGATTGGATTATATTTGATTTAACAGAAGAATAAATTTATTTAAATAATTAAAAGTATAACTATTTATAAGATGGAGACTGATTCACAGATAATTCGTAAAATTAAAAAGAACCTTAAGAAAACAAAAGTCATTAATATTGATGATATTGATGGTTCAAAAATATCAAATACAAATGATTTAATGTCGGATAATGAGGAAGATTTTAATATGGATGAACTTGGAAATAGTGAATATGTGGAGTATGCAGAAATGGATGAATTAGTAAAATTAGTAGAAATGTATACAGATATGGATGATGAGAATAGAAAATTAAAGATAGATATGAATGAAAAAATTAAAAATGATAAAATTAGGAGTAAAAAATTAGAAAAAGATAAAAAATTAATAGATGAAAAAATAATGATTCATTTAGAAAAAATGGGTGAGGGTAGAATTATATTAGAGGATGGTAAATTAATTAAAAATACATATGTTAAGCAGGCACCAATAGATACTCAAATGATATTAAATGCATTAAATGAAAATGACGTAAAAAATCAAAAAGTAATGAAAAGTATTATTCAATCAATTGAAAAACAAAAAAAGATAAAAGGGACAAGAAGAGAACAATTAAAAAGAACATTTAATAGGAAAGATAAAAAATAATTATTTAAAATAAAAGAATAGAGTCTAATGGTTTAAATTTAACTTCAATATTACTATAATAAGTTGGTAAAAGATAATCAGAATCATAAATATCATAATAAGTAATAATAGAGGGTTTATATTTAGAATAAAGAACTTTATCTTTAGTTTTAAATCTATAAACAAGATTATCAGTATTAATAGTAGTATCACTAGTATCACTTGAAACACTTGAACTGGTTGAATCGCTTGAAGAAGAAGTATCAAAGTATTTTTTCTTCTTTTTTTTACCTCCAGATTGCTTTTTTAAGAAATTAACAAAGTTTTTATCATTTTTATCACATTTATAAGATGAAATCTTATATGATACATCATTATTATTAAGTGTTTCTTCAACTTTAAAGTGAAATAATTTACCTCCTTTTTGTAAGGAAAATAAACTTTCAGGAACATATTGTTTAGTATTTTTAGATAATTTGTCCCATATATTTTGTGCGGCTTCTAATGTATCATTATTGGAAGTTTTATATTGATTGTCAATTTGGGGATTAACAAGGGTAAATGTCATTATATATAAAATATATAAAAAAATTGAATTATAAATTATATTTTATTTATAAATATAAATAAAATGAAAACTAATTATGACAATAAGATTTTTTATGCTGAAACTTGTCATTCCAAGCCGTTCAAAGATATAATTGAAATATTAAATGGAGTAGTTCATGAAGTAACAATGGTGGTTAAAAAGAAAAAGGAAAAAAAAGATGATGAAGAAGATGAAGAATTTTATGGTTTAGAAATAGCAACATCAAATGATAGTAAATCAATATTTATAAAATTACAATTTAAAGGTAAACAATTTAATAAATTTTATACAAAATATGATAAGGAAGAGATTGGAATTAATTTAGAACATTTAAATATTCATATTAAGCCGATTGAACCATCAAGTATATTATCATTATATATAAATGAGAAAGATAGACAAACAATTAGAATTGAGGGTTCAAATGAAAAAGAGGAATCATTAACAGTAAGTAATTTTAAAAGAATGGAATTAGAATATAAAGAAAAAAAACCGAGGGTAATACCATTTGATGTTAGTATTACAATGAAGAGTTCATTATTTAATAAGATATGTAAAGAAATGAATAATATTTCTGATTATGTAGAAATAAAATGTTTAAAAAATAAATTTATATTTTCGTGTAAGGGTGATTGTGGCACAAAAGAGAAAATTTATACTGAAAAAGAAGGAGGAATAAGTATTGATTGGGATGATAATATAAAATGTAAAATTACTCAAGGTATTTACGAGTTAAAGAATATTATATTATTTAATAAATGTGCTCCATTAAGTAATCAAATATTAATTTTGATGAAGAATGATGATATTTTAAGTATTAAATATGTAGTTGCTGATTTGGCTGATTTAGTTATTGCATTATCACCAGTAGATGAAAAAAAAATATCACAAGATTATGATTTTAGTGATGATGAAGATGATATATTAATGAAAAGTGATTAATAATTAATTAAAATAATTAAATATTTATATAAAAATTTTTTTATTATTAATTTTAAAATTGTGGTTTATGAATTTTAATTCTCACAGAATAATTTTGTAATAAATTAAATATTTTATGTTCCAAAATATTTTCAATTTTGTTAGAAATATTTTTAATTATATCATTAGAAAACCAAATTTGAATAATTTGATATGAATTATTTTCTTTATCTTTTTTGGGTAAAAAAGCAAAACCATTTATATCAGTTTTTCTATTATTAAAAGGTTTTAACAATGTTTTATTAATAATATTAATTAATAATATTTTAAAAACATTTAAACTTTCTTCTAAGTTAAATATTTGAATATTAATTCTTCCAGCTCCTCGATTTTCTTTAGATTCCCATAAAGGAGATATTTTATTTTTCATAAGAAAAAAGTTATAAGTTAATAATTTTTCTTTTTTTTTAATTAAAGAATTAAATACTTCAGGAATATCTTTCCATTTTTCAATATTAAAAATGTTTTCAAAATTATCAATATTATTCCAATTTTCATAATTATTATGAAATAGATATATCTTATACATATTTTCAAGTTTTGTATCTAATAATTCATCAACATTATTAATATTTTTAATTTGCAATCTATTATTATTTAAATTAGGTTTAATAATTTTAGATTTTTTTTTATTAGATTTAAAATATTTATTATCTATTTCATCATCAATTGATTTAGAAACATTATGTTCCTTATAATCGTCATCAAGAATACCAAACCTTGACATATTTATATTATTGATTTACATTATATTTTTTAATTCAATTTTTTTTTATAAATAAAATATTGATATAAGAGATATAATATTATTATTTGTATTGTTATAAATATTACGATTAATAATTGATAATTTTTTAATAATATTAATAATTTTATTTTTGTTGAATATATGATAATTGTTATTAATAATAAAATCAATTAAAATATCATACATTTCAATAATAATTTCATTAATTAATAAATTATTTATTTTAATATAATTGGAAATATTAATAATGCTATTATTTAAATTATTATTTTTAACATAATTAAATATATTAATTATATTTTTTTTAGATGGATATAATATTAATTTTCGTATATCATTAACTTTAATAACATCCTTTTTATAAATATTTAATGAATTAAATATATTTAACATTTTTCTTAAATCTCCATTACAATATTTATATATAATTTGTAATGAATTTTTAGTAATATAAAAGTTTTCTTTTATAAATATTGTTTCAAGATAATTCATTAAATAATCTTTGGTTAAAGGATTAAATTTAAAAATAATAAATCTGGATTGTAATGGCAATATAATTTGTTTAATATAATTACATATAAAACAAAATCTAACTTTATGAATATATTTTTCAACAATTTTTCTTAAAATATTTTGTGCTTCAATAGTCATAGAATCAACTTCATCTAAAATAATTAATTTATATTTAGTATCATTATATAGTAATTTACAAAATGGTTCAATTTTATCACGAATAGTTTGAACACCTCTTTCTTCAGAAGCATTAATATTAATAACATAATTATCATAATCGTTATTATAATATTCTTTAATAACAGCTAATATTAAAGATGTTTTTCCTAAACCGGCTTTACCATAGAATAGTAAATTAGGTAAATTATTATTTTTAAGAAAATTATATATAGTATTTTTTATTCTATCGTGTGATATAATATTAGAAATATTTTGTGGTCTATATTTTTCACTCCAAGGTTTATTTATTTTAGCCATTAATCATTTATAATAATATAATTTTATATTTATTCAATATTTTCAATTTTTAAAAATTGAAATTAATATTAATAATGTAAATAAAATAAGAATATAGATATATAATATATAAAGAAATGAATAATAATGATAAACCTATATATACTTATGAAACGGCTACTATTAAAGCCATTAAGTTTTCAGTATTAACAAATAAAGAGGCTTTACAAATGTCAGCTTTAGATCATAATAAAGATGGTATTGAAACATCAGATTTATATGAGCAAAGTAATGAGCCAATTGAAAATGGTTTGTTAGATAAAAGAATGGGTGTAAATAATAATTCATATTCTTGTGAAACTTGTCAATATAAGATGAATTATTGTGATGGTCATTTTGGTCATTTAAAATTAAGCAATGAAGTTTTTAATATTAAATTCTTTGATGAGGTAATAAATATATTAAATATATATTGCACTCATTGTTCTTCTTTATTATGGAATAAAAGTTATGATGAATTATATGAGATTGTAAAAAAAAAAAAAATAAGGAAAGAATTAAGAAATTAAAAGATGAAATAAAATTAAAAAATTGTCATAATTGTAATACACCTGTTGGAAAAGTTAAGGGTGAAAAGAAAAATGGTGAGATAATTATTAGTATTGAAAGAGAAATAAATGGCAAAACAGAAATTGAGAAAAAGTCAACTAAACAGGTTCATAATATATTAAAGAATATTAAAGATAGTGAAAGTGAAATTTTAAATATCACATGTCATCCAAAAGATTTAATGTTAGAAATTTTGCCAATACCTCCAGTATCAATAAGAACATCATATCAAGGTGATGCATTAAGTGATTCTATTCAAGAAAGCACATTAACAATGAGTTTAACAAAAATTTATAAAACAAATATGAATGTAAAAAAGCAAAAAGAAAAAGAAAAGGAAAATGATACATTAATAAAACATTCAAAAGCACATGTAGATCAATTACAAGCAGAAATAGCGTGTTATATAGATAATGCATCATTAAAAACAAATAAACCAGGTTCAACAAATCAGTATGCTTCAATAGTAACAAAAATAAAAGGTCCAAAAAATCAAGGAAAAAAAGGTAGAATTAGAGGTAATTTAATGGGCAAGCGTGTTAATCAATATGGTAGAACAGTAATATCGCCAGATCCATTATTAGATATGAATCAGGCTTATGTTCCAGTATCAATTGCAAAAAATTTAACATATCCTGAAATAGTAACACCAAATAATATTACAAAATTAACAAAATTAGTTCAAAATGGGAGTAATATATATCCTGGAGCAAATTCAATAACATCTAATAGAACAGGAAATCAAGTTATAATTGATAATAACAAGTCAATTGAATTAAATATGGGTGATGTAGTAGATCGTCATTTAATGGATGGAGATATAGTATTATTAAACAGACAACCAACATTACATAAATATGGTTCATTAGCTCATTATATTAAAATTAAGAATGATGATAGATTTAATACAATTAGAATTAATCCATCAGTATGTGCCGGATATGGTGCTGATTTTGATGGTGATGAAATGAATATATTTACAGTTCAAAGTATATTAACAGAAATAGAATTAGAATATTTAACAAATGTAAAAAATAATATTATATCTGCAAGAAGTTCATTACCTATTGTAGGAGCTGTATTTGATGCAATTATTGCACCATATAATATAACAAAATTTTGTGATAAAATGGATAATGATTTAGCTATTGATTTATTAACAAGCACAAATTTAGAAGATTATAAAATAATGGATAAAAATAAAAATTATTCTGGTAAAACATTTTTTGATTTAATAATACCAAATAAAATATCATTAAAAAATGATAGTATTATAATTAAAAATGGTAAAATAATTGAAGGATTTATTGATGGTAAGAGTATAAAAGAAGGAACTAATAATACTATAACACAAGATGTTTGGAATATATATGGTCCAGATATGACACAATCAATTATTGATAATATAACAAAACTATCAATTAATTTTAATTTAAATTATGGATTTACAATTTCATTAAATGATTATTTAATTAGTAATGAAATACATAAAAGTATGAAACAATTATTTAAAACAAAAAAGATTGAATTATTATATAAATTAACAGAATTTGAGAATAATGTGTCAAATTCAAAAAATGACAATTTTGAGATGGAAAGTATTAATTTAATGAAATCAATTATTGGAACAATTGGAGAATATATTATTAATAATTTAAATGATGAAAATAATAATAAAATAATGATTAAATCAAAATCAAAAGGCAAAGAGGATAATTTAACTCATATGATTGGTTGTGTAGGACAACAAGATTATGATGGAATTAGAGTTCCAAAAAATTATAATAATAGAACATTACCATATTTTCATCAAAATGATGATTCAGCATTAGCAAGGGGTTTTATTGAATCTTCATTAACAAAAGGTATGAATTTAGAAGAATTTATTGTTTTAACAAATGTATCAAGAAATTCATTAATTACTCAAGCGGTTAAAACAGCTGAAACCGGATATTTACAAAGAAAGTTAATAAAGGCTGGAGAGGATATAATGATTAAATATGATAATTATGTTAGAAATTCATATGATAAAATATATCAATTTGTATATGGTGATTGTGGTTTAGATTCAACAAGATATAATTATTATAATTTTGAATTAATTAATAAAGGAAATAAAGATATTGAAAAAGAATATAAATTTACAAGTGAAGAATTAAAAAAAGTAAAATTTACAAATGAAGAAAATAATAAATATTATGAAAGAATAATAAATATTAGGAATAAATTAAGAGATATTAAAATGAAATCATCATTAAATTATTATTTACTTGATAAAAAAAATAAAAGTCCAAAGAGTGATATTAAATTTTTGACACCAGTAAATATTGATAGAATAGTGGAATTATCAATTACTGAAAATTTTAAAGGTGATATTGTTGAGCCAAAATATATTTTAGATAAGATTGATAATATATTAAAAATAGATACAACATATTTATTATCATTTGATGAGGATAATATTAAAAACAGTAAATTTAAATTTATGGATGATAGATTAATTAAAAAAATATTTAAATATCATTTAATAGATAGTTTAAATATTAAAAAATGTATTTTAAATCTTAAATTAACAAAAAAACATATTGATTATATATCAGATAATATAATAATGAATTATAATAATTCTATAGTCGAACCAGGTGATATGGTTGGTATTTTAGGAGCTCAAACATTGGGTGAGCCTGCAACACAGATGACAATTAGTGCGTTCCATAATGTAGGAAGTGGTGCTGGAACAGAAGGTGTTCCAAGATTACAAGAAATTTATGGAAGTTCTCCAAATATGAAAAGTCCAATGATGACAATATTTTTTGATGACAAGTATAATAAGAATGAAAAATATTTAACAAAAATAACATCAAATATTATAAATACATCAATAAAAGATATTGTTGATAATATAATTATTTATTATGATGAAGATAAGAGTTTTAATAGTAAATTAATGAAAAATGATAATATTATTAATAATATTTTTTCAGTAAGTAATCCGAACAAAAATAGTTGTATTAATAATATAAATAATTTGAATTGGATTATTAAAATTGAATTAAATGAAGAAAAAATGCTTTCAAGAGAAATTACTTTATTAAATATTAAAACAAGAATATGTGAGGAATGGGAAAATAGATTTAAGGATAATAAAGGTAGTAAAAAAGAAATAAAAAAAATATTATTTAATAAAATATTACAAATAGCATTATTATCAAACAGTGATAATGATAATAAACCAGTTATTCATATTAGATTTAATATTATAAATTATGTAATAAAAAATTTTATAGAATTTATAAATATTTTTATTAAAGAAATACAGATAAAGGGTATTAATAATATTACAAATGTGATCACTCAAAAACCAATTAAATATAATAGTATTCATTATGATAATGATGGTGTAAAAGAAGATTATGAATATATAATTAAAACAAATGGAATTAATATGAATGAAATTTTTAAAATTAAAGGAATTAATTTGAATAAAATATATATAAATGATTTAAGAGAAGTTGAAAAAATATATGGTATTGAAGCAGTAAGAACATTAATAATAAATGAATTAATTGATACATATAAAAATAAAGGTATTGATATTAACTATTGTCATTTGAGTATTTTCGCAGATATTCAAATAAGTTTAGGAAATTTAATTAGTTTAGAAAGACATGGATTAATTAAATTAAAGACAAGTGTTTTAGCAAAGGCATCATTTGAAAGACCAGTAGATATATTAGTAAATGCTGGCTTATATGGAGAAATAGATAATATGAAATCAGTTTCATCAAGAATTATTGGTGGTTTATGTTTCTTAGGTGGTTCAAATTTATCAGATGTTGCAATTGACAGAGAATTAATTGAAAATTCAGAATATACACTTAATGAAACTATTGAAAATAAAAATATTAATGAAGTTTCAAATAATATTACAAAAGAAATTAATGAAAATGTATTTATACCTGATTTATTTTAAGAATACATAATTAAAAATTATATTTCTAAAATTAATCTTTTTTTATTATCTTTTTCAGATACTTTATTATTATTCAAATCAACAGTTAGAGAACTGGAAGAATTAAACGAATATAATGATGTTTTATCATCATTTTTATTTTTTTTATGTAAATTATTAACATATTCAATTTTTTCAATTAATTTTTCATAATTATTTATAACATATTTAAGAATATCATATTCAATTATCCATTTCATAAAATTTAATTGACATAAACTAGTTATAAATTCATATCCCTGACATTTGTAAATAAATTTAAATGATTCCTTAGTTCTTTTAAAAGGATCTAAATAAATTTTATGAAATGATTTTAATTGAGCTTTATATCTATTATTAATATTATATTTATTTTCTTTATTATATTGATTATCTACATTAATTGAAATTGAATATAACTTACAATATTTAGTTACAAACCAATCTAAAAATCGTAATGATATTTTTTTTTTTCTTTTGTGTTTTTTTGTTATAATAGAATAAACATCCAACATTATATTTTCACCCAAATTTATGTAAAATTCATTTGCTCTATTATAATATAACTTTTCAATTTTATTAAATTTATCAATTGAACTAACTTGATTATTTTTTTTAGACATTTAATATATATTTAATTTTAAATATTTAAATATAATTACAAAAAAATTTTTTTTTAATTTTGATTATCTTTATATGTTTTTTCTTCAATAGTATCTTTAATTATTAATTTTAATACTTTTATTTTTTTAAAATTATTTCCTAATCTTCTTACTCTTCCAATAGCTTGTATTTCAACATTTTTTCTTCTTTCTTTATTACCATATATTGGATCTAAAAATATAACTTCTTCAGCATTACTTAAATTTGAACCAGAAGCTGTTTTTTCTGTTGAAAGCATAATAATTCTGAATTCATTATTTTCATTATTATTACTAAATAATTTTAATACTTTATCTTTTTGATAAGGAGTTCCTTTACAATATAATATTTTAATACCACTATCTTCTAATATTTTGCCAACATTATTTAATAATTTATCCCATTGAGAAAATATTATTCTATATTTTTTTGGACTTTTCTTTATATAATCAATAATATATGAAATTTTAGTTCCATATTTATTTACTTCTTTATTAATTGTTTTATTAATTAAAAAGACATCATTTATTTTAATTGATATTTTACAATTAGGACATTTTGTATTTCCATACTTTTTTTGTGTCATTATCATTTGTTTAATACAACTATAACAAAATAAATGTAGGCAACTTGTTATTCCAATATCATCTTCTTCTATATTTCCTAAACAAATAGGACAATCTTGATTTGTTATACTATCAACATTTTTAATTATTTCCATAAAATTTATACAATATTTAATTGATGATTCTTTTGAACTTATTTGTTTAATAATAGTTTGTTCTTCTATTTTTAATTCTTGTAATCTTTCTTTTCTTTCTTTAATTTTATTAGTTATCGATTCAAGATTTTTTTCTTTAAATTCTTCTTCATACTCTTCTATTTTATTTTGGACGTTTTTATAATTTTGTTTATTTCTATTTAATTTTTCTTTTAAATTTTCATATTCTTTTAAATATTTATTTTTAATATTTTGATGCATACCATCTAATGATAAAAATGAATTTGTATCATCATTTTTATTTAAATCATCAGCTAAAGATGGATGACAGCATATTTGTCTTAAAAATATATCATCATCGTTATTATTTTTATCTGTTAAATATGAATTATATATCATTCTTTCGGTTTGTGAAAAATTTAGCATTACAATTTCTTCTTCAATTTCTGGTAATTTTAATATTTTTAAATTATTATTTTGTGTATTTCTACTAAAATGATTTAAAACAAAATTATAATTATTTAAATCATATAAATTAATATTTGATAATATACTATTATTAAATGCTAAATATCCTAATATTTTTTCAATTGGAGAACTTGTAAAAAAGCTTAATGGTATTAATTTATTTTTTTTTAATCTTGTTTTTTTACTAAGCTCTTTATTTATATTTAAATCTTCACTATTTTTTTTAAATGGAGTTCCACTTAATATCCACCTATATGAAGCTTCTAAATAATTTAATTTATAAAATAATGATTCGTTCTCATATTCATGATATTCATCAATTACTACTCTATTCCAATAAATATTAAATATATTTACTTCTTTTTTTAAAATATCTTTTTCAAAATTAAAAATATTTCTATCCGATAATTTTAAATCACAATTTATAAAATAATTAGATGATATTATAACAACATCTACATTTGTATAATCTAAATGTGTATATTTTTTATAATGTGATTTTGTTAATAAATTTAAAATATTTAATGATTTAATTGTATGTTTTTCAAATTCTCTTAACCATTGACCACATAAATGATTTGGAACAATAATTAATGTTGCTTTTGTATATAATTTATTTTTATAAATTAACTTATCAGTGAATTTTGATTTATTTAAATTTATTAAAGTTATTATTTGTAGTGTTTTACCCATACCAACTTCATCAAATAACGCTCCTCCTTTTAAATCTGTATTTTTGCTTATATTTTCAAAATTATCATCATAATTTTTATTTTCAATATCATTCATCCAATTAACATTATTAATTTGATATGGATATAATTCTGTTTTAATATTTGGAAATTTTAAAAAATTTGAATTATGAATTATTTTATTTTCCATTATATTTTCAATTAAATTATCTATTACTTTATTATGAATATTTTCATTAATACTACTGTGTGCTAAATTATCCAATAAATTTTCTTTATAAATATTTAATTTGGTTTGAATATTATCCATATTTATATTTTAATTATATATAATACTTTAAATTCAATTTTTATTATTTTATCTAAAATTATCTAAATAACTAAATGTTATTTTAATATTCTCTATTTCATCATTTGTAATATTATTAATATTTTTTTTTAAAAAGTTTAATAATAAATCAGTTTTAAATTTAGTTTTTTTAATTTTTTTAATAATATCTTTTTTTAAATTTAATGAATTTTTATTATTAATTAAAACTTCCTTTAGTTCATTCCAAAATTGATTTAATATAATACTATTATTTTTATATGTTATATTTATAATATTGTCATTATCAGTATATCCTTTTAAAATATAATCTTTTTCATCGTTTGATGAATTTAAATATATATTTTTTAAATTAATAAAATTTTCTTCATCAATATTAAATATATTTAATATTTCAGTTATATCATTATTTTTTACTAATTTTAATAATTCAAATGGCTTTAATTTTTTAATATTAAAAGTATTATAATCATTACCTAATAAAATACAAAAATCACATAATTGATTTTCATTTATTTCTAATTCTTTTAATAAATATTCTTTATTTAAATATAATACATGATTATTTGTAAATTTTATAATATTATTTATTCCAGCTGGAATAGGGTCAGTATCATCAGTTAAAAAAAAATCTATAATTCCATAATTATTTAATAAAACCGCTAAATATTCAGCTTCACCATATGAAAAAATATATAGTATATTCATTAAATCAAATAACTCTATTAAAATATCCATTTTATCATTTGATATTTTAAGTGTTTTTTTTTTTAACTTTTCTATTATTTTATTTAAATAATCTATTTTATTTTTATCATCACTATTTTCTATTTCAACTAATAATTCTTCTATCTTTTGATAATTATTTTTTTTTTTATTATTTCTCATAATATTTGTTTTTTCTTTTTCTTTTAATGTTCCACCATCAATTATATATAATGGATATATGCCATTTGATAAAAATTTAATTATTTGATTGAAAAATCCAATTATTATATTGTCATATGTATAATTATATTTATAAAAATATAAATTTGTATCAATTCCAATAAATACTGAATTTTTATTTAATTTTAATTCATATAGTAAATTATTTATTTTTTCATATTTTTTATATATTCTTTTTTCATTCAAAAATGTAAATAATTTTTTTACACCCATTATAAATGTAGATAATATTATTTTATAAAAAATAAAATAATAAAATCGTTATAATATTTATAATATTTTAAGTATAATATTTATAATATGATATTAAATAAAAAAAGAAATGTCAATTATCAAAATAAAAAAATGAATACTATTCATAACACTAATAAAAGATATTCAACTGAAGACATCTATAATAAAATTATACCAAAACAATCTGATAATAAATATACCGAAAAACAATTTAAAGATTTATATAAACAAAAAACAGAATTATTAAAACAAAATCAATTTGAAGCTGAAAAAAAAAGAAAAAATAATCCTTACAAATGTATTATCACTGAATTTAATTATTCTAAACAAATTAATAATAATAAAGATCTTATTGTATTTAGACCTGAAGATGAAAATAAAGAAGATTTTGACAAAGATTTAAAAAATTATACAAAAACAATTAAAAATCAAGATAGTGAAAATAAAAATATTTATTCAGAAGATAATAAATTTAATTATATAAAAAATTTTGAATACGTGCAAAAATATAAATATAAATCTAATATTGATGATAATATTGAAGAAGCTGGGGATAATTTAAGAAAAGATAGAATAGAACATTATAATAAAAAAAAAATAGAAGATGATAAAAATGCTACAGTTATAAATGATATATTTTCTGATTTAATTACTAATAATATTATGTCTGAAGATATGGAAAATATTGATTTAGATAAACTTGATGCTAATGATTTAGAACAAAAATTAATACAACAATTTGGCAAAGATGAATATGAAAAAATGATTAATGATATTAATTTATAAAATAGTATAAAATAATAAATAATAATATAAAATTTAATATTATTATTTATTATAATGTCTGATTGTAATATAAAATGTAAAAAAAATATTATATGTAAACTTGCAAGTTGTAAGTTAATTAAGTATTCAAAAAAAAATAATATAGAAATTTTAATTTCAAATAATTTAAACCAATCTTTAAAATATACACCATTTATTGAGTTGTTATATGATAATCATAATGGAACATATCACGTTTATAATTCAGCAATGGTAACAAAAAATAATATAAATACTGCAACAACTGATAATTTAATATTAGACGATTCTTTCAAGATAAATGAAAAAAAATTGGCTAATGATGGATATGAATTTAATGTGTTTTCCAAAAGGAAATGAACATTCAATGTTTAAAAATTATGATTTCAAAACAAATTCCAATTTGTATGTTACATATCAATTATTTACAAATAAATTAATTCTAACAACTGCATTATATAGTCCATCAATAGTTGAAAGATGGAACACATTTGTATATTATCCAAATACTATTGTATATCTTTTAATATCAAAAAATCCATACAAAATATATATAATGCAAGTTTTTACAAATAAAAAACAAGAAATACCTCTTGATAAAATTAATTATTTAGAAGATTATTTAGATTTACCTGAAGGTTGGACTTATTGTTATTTAAAGTTAAATTGTAATCAATATTTAACTATAAATTCATATGGAGATGCAAAAGTAATTTCAGATAATTTATCTAATGCTTATCAATATATTAAACAAGAAAGTAATAATATGTGGTTATATAATAAATATGCTAAATAATATTATTTTAAATAAATTATATTAAATACTTTTAATTTTTTCTAATAAAAAAATAAATAAAATAGCATAAAATTTTCATATATTTTAATTATATTTATATTTTAATTATATTTATATTATTATATGAATTATACTATTGAAAAAAATAATACACAAAATAACGAATATGATATTATAATTAATTTATATGACGAAAATATAAATGAATTTATTGATAAAAGTAATGAATTAATTGAAAAAATTAATTTTATTAAAAACACTCTTAAAAATAATAAATTAAGAAAAAACTTTTCAAATAACTCCAATAAAATTATTAAAAATCTAAATAAAACTATTGAAATTATTGATGAAACTGTTATTAATAATTGTATTATACAAAACATCTAATTATTATTTATTATGTTTTTATTTTTTAAATTATATATAAATATAATTTTATAATTAATGTTATGTCTCATATTAATAAAAAACAAAAATTAAATCACAATGATTATGAAACTGTTAATTCTTCATTATTTACAAATACAGAATTAACTTGTTCTTATATATCTAATGATATAATTAAAGATGATAAAATTAATAATACAAGTTGTAATAATGAAAGTAGAGATAATGATAATGAAAGTAGAGATAATGATAATGAAAGTAGTGATGATGAAAGTAGTGATGATAAAAGTAGTGATAATAATGAAAGTGATGATAATGAAAGTAGTAATGAAAGTAGTGATGATAATGAAAGTGATGATAATGAAAGTAGTGATGATAATGAAAGTGATGATAATGAAAGTAGTGATGAAAGTAGTGATGATAATGAAAGTAGTGATAATAATGAAAAAGAAGATGAAAATTATGAAATAATTTATAGTGATTACAAAGAATATAGTATGGAACGAATGAGTGGTGATAAAAAAGTATTAAATATATTAAGTTCAATAGTAACAAATAATCCAAATTATAATTTTAATAATGTAATTATAACATTTAAAAATAAATTAAAAAATATTGTGAATACATCAAATGAAAATTATTCTGATTTTACGAAAGATTTTATTAATATTCAAATTACATGTGGTAATGATTTAATAAAAAAATTAAAGGATAGTCATAAAAATAATAATAATTTTGATTTTAATAAATTTATTGAAGATGAGCAAAAATTAATTAACCGAAAAATGAATGATGAATTTATAATTTCAACAATTAATGGTTTTTTTGAGAAGAACCATAATGATAATAATAGTAGTAATAATAATTTATATGATAGATTATTATCATTTGGAAGTAATAATAAAGCATTGGAAAAGCATATTAAAGATATGAATGAAAACGATATTAATAAATATTCATTATTATTGGGAGATATTGAAAAATATATTTCACAAGATAGTGAGAAGCCGGATTTATTAAATGTATTGGATAGAAAAATTACAAATAAAAATAAATCAGTTATTTTGCCAATGATTAGTGATTACGAGTCAATGAATAAATATGATAGTGATAGGAGTAAATATAAAAGATGGATTAATAAAATTTTAAAAGTTCCATTTGATAATTATGTGGAAACAACTGTTAATAATAATTCCAGTAAAAAAAAAATTAAAAGTTATTTAAATAATATTGAAAAAAAATTAAATTCAGAAATTTATGGGCATAAAGAATCCAAACATAAATTATTAAAAACAATAGCAAAAAATATTTCTAATCCAAAAGAGAGTGGAAATATTTTAGCATTGGAAGGAAGTCCGGGTGTTGGTAAAACTGAATTAATGAATGTTATTGCGAAATCATTAAATAGACCTTTTGAATTTATTAGTCTTGGAGGAATTCAGGATGGTTCATATTTAGATGGACACGGTTTTACTTATGTTGGTTCTTGTCCTGGAAAGATTATTGAAACTATTATTCATTCAAAGTGTATGAATCCAATTATATTTTTTGATGAATTAGATAAAGTTTCCAATACTAATAAAGGAGAAGAGATTTTTAATATTTTAATGCATTTAACCGATAAAACACAAAATAATCATTTTAATGATAAATATTTTTCTGGAATTGATTTTGATTTATCACAAGTATTATTTATTTTTACATATAATTATAGAGAGAATATACCAAGACCATTATATGACCGTTTAGAGGTTATTAATGTTGATAATTATGATATTACTGATAAATTAAATATAGCTCGTAATCATTTAATTCCAAAATTATTGAAAGAGTATAATATGGAAGATAATAGAGTTATTTTTAATAATGATGTTTTAGAACATATTATATATTCATATACAAATGAGGGTGGTGTTAGAAAATTTAAAGAAAAACTTAAAGATATTATTTCAGAAATTAATTTAATGATATATACCGAAAATATTAAATCATTTGAAATTACAAAAGATTTTATTGATAATAAGATTTTCAAATTAAAACCAAAAATAACATATAAACCGGTCAATACTAAACCGGCTATTGGTAATACTAATGGATTATGGGCTTCAGATTCAGTTATGATTGGTGGAACATTACAAATTGAAAGTTGTTTTATGCCATCAAAAAATATTTTAGATATTGAGAGCACTGGTTCATTAAAAGAGGTTATTAAAGAAAGTATTATTGTAGCAAAAACGGTTGCTTGGAGAATTTTGCCAGATATTTTTAAAAATGATTTATTAAAAGAATGGAAAAAAAATCCAGTAAAAATTAACGTTCATTTACCAGAAGGTGGAACGCCAAAAGATGGTCCAAGTGCAGGTGGAACAATTTGTTTATCAATTATTAGTTTATTAACAAGAATTAAAACAGATAATACATATGCAATGACTGGTGAAATTAATTTACAAGGTCAAATTACAAAAATAGGTGGATTAAAAGAAAAAATATTTGGAGCTAAAAAGCAAGGAATATTACATATATTATGTCCTGAAGAAAATAAGGAAGATTTGGATATTATTAAAGAGAAATATCCAAAATTATTCAATGAAAATTTTACAGTTGAAATGATAAATTCTATCTATGATATTTTAGACAAAGTATTAATTGAAAAAATAGAATATAATAAAATTTAAGTTATAAATTTAATATTTTTATTGTAAATATTATTATTTATTAATCTCATATCATAAAATTTTTTACTTATATTTATTTTTAAATAACTTTTAATAAATAATTGTTTATGTTTATTTTCTAAATATGTATAATTTAAAGGAACCCAACTTTTAATTTTAATTTTGTAATTATTTTTATGTATATAGTGTAATATTTTAATAAATTCTGGTGTGTGAAAATTAAATAAATATGAAATCACTATTTCTAAAATATTTTGTGTTTTTAATATTATTTTAACATTTTTTAATTTAACCGTTTCATCTAAAAAATGTTTTGAATTAAATTTTTCAATATTAAATAATTTTTTAATTTTTTTATTATAATATTTATTTTTTATAGATTTATTTATTGAATAAGTGTTATATATTATTTTAAAATTTATTACATTCTTTTTTATAAATTTAAATATTTTATATAAATTATAATAATCTTTTTTTTTATAAAGAGTTGTATCATATAATTCTATACAAGATGAAAATTTATTTATCATTTTTTCATAAATACTAAAATTTATAATTTTAAATAAATATTTAAAGAATAAATACTTACAATTTTCAAAACTATATGATATTATTTTTTCTGAATAAACTGATGAAATATCAATATAATTTTTATTTCTATTTTTAACATATAATAAATCATTTAAAAAAGAACACACAGTATTTGGTAAATCTATTACATCTTTATTTATTAAATTATTTATAATGTAATAATCTTGTTTATCATTTGTATAATTATAATTATAGTTATAATTAATTAACAAATGTTCGTTAAATCTTTTATTGCTTTTTAAATCATAAAGTGAATACATTAAAAATACATATAATAATTTCTTTATTATAAATTAAAATAAAAATTAAATTAATCTTTCTAATAAATTATTTCTTGAATAACTTCTTGTCATATAACAACTAAAAATAAAAATAAAAGATATTATTCCAAATATTATAAACCCAACATATAATTGATAATATAAATTTTCCATTATATGTTAAAAATATGTTTTATTTTTAAATTATATTTTATTTTTATTATTATAAATTCCTGTTTTAAAAATAATTGATTAGTCATCATTACATCCTTTTTTATAATTTAAAAATCCAATTAGTATATATCTGGTTCCAGTAATAATTTCATTTCCTTTATGTGTATTTTGTCCTGAAAATATTAAACAATCTCCAATTGATAATTGAACATTTTTTTTATTAAATTTAAATGTTGTTCCACCACCAGTAAATTTATTATTTAAAGCAATTACAAAACTAAATTCACTACCATCCTCATGATAAGCTAATTCTGTTTGTCCTCCTGTATTATATTTAACAATAAATATTTCATTTATTCCTAAATCATTTTTATTTATATTATATAATTTTGAGATTTCAGTAAAAATAGTTGAACTTACTATTTTATATATATCATTGTATATAGACCATTTTTTAGTAATTTGATTATCTACTGTTGGATAATCTTCATGTCTTTTCTTTTTCCATTTATATTTTGAAGCATAAATTTCAGATTCTTTAATTATATAATTACAATAATTTTTTGAAAAAAGATTTTTAATTATTTTATAATTTTTATTATCTTTATCTTTATATAATCTTTTACATAATTTATCTTTTTCTTTATTATAATTTTTAACTTTATTTTTTTTTATTAAACATATCAATATTATAAAAATAATAATTAATTTTATTAAATACATAATAAAATTATAATATATAAAAATTATTTTTGTTTATTTGTAAATCTTTTAACACACCATCTTTCTAACCACCAATTAAATATTTCTTTTGATGTTGATAATTTATATTTTTTATTAAAAGTATCTGGTATAATATTTGTTGTATTATTAAGATAATCTTTTGAATCATAACAAGTATAACCAAAATATATTCCTTTTTTGTTAGATTTTAAAAATTCATCTTTTGAAATTTCTAATTTATCAAATGCATTTTGAATAATTATAAATTTTTTTTTACTTGGATACTCTAAACCATAATTTGTTTTTAAATAATTACTACATAATTTAACTATATCTGTTGATATATCTTTAACACTATTACCTTTTGTATAACCTATCATTTTTAAACATTTTAATCTATCATATTGTATTGACTTTCCATATAATGAAGTTGTTTCAATTGCCAATAAATCATCATCATATTTATCTTTATAAAATACAATTAATTCTTTTGAAAATGCTAATGAAGCTAATAACTTTCCTCCATTACAATTGAAACCAAATGGTTGTAAAGGAACACAAGTTGATAAATTTATAATATTATTTAATTTTTTAAATTTTTCGCTATTAGACCATCCAATATAATTTTCTCTATCTTCACAACTTTGAACACTACTACTTAAACTCATTATACCTAAATATTTATTTGTATTATTATCTTTAACCAATATATATATTTGTCTTCCAATTAATTTAGAATTTTTTAATTTTTTTAAACTTGAAACAGTTCTTCTATAATAATTCCAAATATCTTTTAATTCTTTATTATTACATATTTCTAATTTAATTGATATATTTTTAATTTCATCAAACGTTTTTGGATTAAAAACTAAATTTTCATAAAATTCTTTATCTTTTAAAAATTTTTCGTGTTCTAAAACTTTTACTTTTGATAATTGTAATATTTTTTCTTTTATTGTTAATTCATTATATGGAATTTTATTTATTTTATAATTATAAATATCTTTTAAGTGTTTAAAAAATTCATCTTTTGTTAAAGTATTTTTCATTATATTACAAGTTTTACAACAAGGAACAATATTACCAATTATATAACCAATTGAGGAATTTAATCTGTCTATTCCATTACATCCATTTTCAAATTTATTATTACAATAATGACAATTTTTTTCAATAATTGAAATATATAATTCTTTTGATATTTCAACACTTTTATCTTTTTTTTCTGCATAATGTTTAAAAGCACTAAATATATTTCTATTTCCATTTTTAAATAATTTTGAATATTTTTCATTAGATATTTTATCAATCAATAAATTAATGGATAATAAATATTCAACCATTTTTAAAAAATCATCAACTGAATATGTTAATTTCATATAATTACAATCTTTACAACAAGACACACAATTATTTTCTGTATAAGCATTATTTGAATCAATTCTATCTATACCATTAAATTTAATTAATTTATTACAATAATTACATTTAGATTTAATTAATTTAAATACTTTTTCATCAGTTAAATTCCATTCAATATTTCTGTCTTTTGCCCCTTTTTTAATATAACTTAATTTTTTTTTTAATTCATCTCGAGAATTACGATTAGACTCACTTTTACAATAAGTATTATAACATTTTAAACATTTGTTATTTTTTGAATTATTTGGATTAATAATATCATTGCAATTTTCACACATTATTTTATCATTATTTTTTTTATTAAATTCCTTTGCTTTTTCCACTTTTTTATTATGGCGTTTATTATCCATTTCACAATTTTTAATTCTACATTTTATACAAGCTGAATATGTATCTTCATCAACAATTTCAAAACATCCTCTAATCCAATTTTTACAAACTTTATTTCCACCATCTGATAATTTTTTCCATTTTTTATATGTTTGATGATTTTTACAATATTCATCATCTTTTAATGCTTTAAATTTACAAGGTGTTCCATCTGGTTTTTTTCCAATACAAATATTATTATTTTCTTTATTTTTTTCTTTATTTTTTTCTCTATTAATTTTTCCTCTTTCTTTACATTTATCACAAATTTTTATATTAATAATATTCATTCCAATTGGATTTTTACAATCAGAACAAAATGTTATATTTGGAACATCTTCTGGTTTATAAATATCTTCATAACAAGAATGCCTTTTACAATAATTATTACCTATTTTTTTCCAAGGACAAGGTTCCTTTTTTTTATTTATCCAACCACATTTGTTTTCCATATTATGTATTATAGTGTTTTTATAATAATGTATTATAAATAATTTTTTATATTATTTTCAATTTTTATTTAAAATATTTTAAATAAATAAAAAATATTAAATAAAGGTTCTATGGATGTAATTCATATGAAATAAGTTAATTTTAATTAATTTAATTAAAAATAAGTTTTAAAAAATATAATATATATATTGTTTTTATTATTCTGCTTAATTTGAATACGCAAGTCCTCCCATACCACTCATAATTCTCAACACATTATAATTAGTGCAGTAAATGAAAGCTTGAGAAGTATTTCCAACAATGCTCAAAGGAGGGGGAGTTCTGGAAGGATCAGCATAGGGGATTTCTCTGTAAAGACCCATACTGAGAACAGTGTTGTCAATTCTTGAAAGATTGGCAGTTCCAGAAGGTTGATGTTGTTCGGGGTGAAGAGCAAAGGAGAAGACATTGACACCATTAGCAGGAGTAGAGGTGTGGTAGTTGTAAGTTTGGATAAGATTGAAGTAAGCACCTTCTCTGGGTTGGAATCTATCTTGACCGTTAAGTTGAATAACAGCTTCAACAACAGGGTTGTATTGGTTGTTAATCAAAAGACCAGAAACAGTTTGGAGACAAGCCCAAATATCCATAGGAGAACCAAGACCATTACCAGCAACAGTTGTAAATCTGTTATCAACCCAATCAGCAACAGGAACAGAAACATCTCTTACAGTAATATCATGATCAACAGGTCTAACTTGGTAAGTAAGAGAAGCAGGAACAGGAGCACCGGTTTCATCAATTTGAGTATAAAACACAACAATGTTAAATCTGGTAACATAATCACCAAGATTGTATTCAGGTCTATCGGGATTGGTAAGAACATTTCTTCTGAAAAGAAAAGTTCCATTAGCATCCGCTTGTAAAAGTTCAGCCATATCTTTGGGTGTAACACCTGCACCATCATCAACACCTGCACCAGGAACATATGTAAATACAACATACTTAGAAGCATTTCTGGTATTAGAAGTAACAGTATGGGGTGTATTCCAGACATTATAATCAACACTAGCAATATCAACAACAACATCACTAACATCTCCAGAATCACCAACAGCAACTTCACCAGCAAGAACATTGTTAGCAGCATATCTAAGAGCCTTTTCCCATCCGTTAGATTCTAAAGAAGCTTCACGGTTGGAGTAGCAAAGGAAGGGGGAGTTTTTGCTCCAGTAAGCACCAGAAACAATTCTCCAGATGAATTCCTTTGAAGGATGATTGAATTGAAGAGTAACTCTAAGAGGATTTTGGGTAACAGCTTGGGAACCAGTGAATTGAAGTTGAGTAATAAGGTATTCATGACCAATTTGAGCGAATCTTCTTCTTTCTTCAGTATCAATGTAAACATAGTCAACCAAGAGAGAACCATTGTTGAATACACCAACACCATTATTAAGTCTAGCAAGATTAACATTGTTGCTGTGAACAATAAGTCTTTCAAAGACATTAAATTGGAACCAAAGTCTAACTTCATGATATTGAAGAGCAATAAGAGGAAGAGCAAGACCAGTGTTAGTGTTGCACCAGAACATAAGAGGGACGAAAAGGATGTAGTCTTGAGTTAAGTATCCAGTAGAATCAGGAGATCTTAAAGCAGTTAATTCATCAACATCACCAATTAAAGCACGGTAAGCGTTGTTGTTATTAACATCCTTAGTAAGGTCATGCCAAGTGCTCATCCAATGTCCCCATTGCTTGTCAATTTGAGTTCCACCAATTTCAAATCTGATTGAATCAATTAAGAAATTACCAACTTCTCTGACATAAGCAAACAAGTAAGCTTCTCTATCTAAAGCGGAAACACCTGAAAGTTGGTTCATAAGAAGTCTATTTAATTGAACTCTTAAGAACATTTTAGTGACTAAATCACCATTTCTAGTAATAAGAACATTGGCTTCCTTTCCAAAATCAGCATTGCCGTTGAAAGTCAAATTGACAGTTTCAATAGCAAAGTTGGTATGTCTTCTATATACTACCTTGAAAAAGGTAATTTCAGGATTTCCAGTTAAATAAGTGTCTTGAGCACCATAAGCTACTAATTGCATTAAACCACCAGACATTAGTTATATAAATTAGAATTAGAAAATAATTTTTGAAAAAATAAATATATTATAGATTTTTATATTTGGTTTAAAATTTTAATAAGAATTTTTAAATTCATTTATAAATATTATTAATTAAAATTAAAAAAATAAATTTTCAATTAACACTATTTGTTATTTCATATAAAAACAGCACATTTAAAATAATTATTTCTTATATATTTTAAAATAAATTTTGTTGTTTATAAGAATTATTATTATAAAGAGTAAAAAACTTAATAAAATATTTTTATATTTAATTTATGTCAAATTTCAAAACAAAAGACACTAAAAATAAATATAAAGAAGAAATAACTTCACTTGATTATTCTCATACAAATTTTATCAATAATATGACTAAAAAAAGAAACACAAATGAAAAAAAATTAAATAATATTGATAAATTAAAACAAAAATTAGAAAATCATGATAAAAATAATATTCAAAATAAAAATTATTTAGAAGAAAGAATTAAAATTTTAGATGAAATAGAAATTATTAAATATAATAATGAAAATAATAATTATAATGAATTAGATTATTATTTTAAAACAAATAATATTTTAACGGATTATTATAGTTTAGATGATAAATTTAATGATAATATTCCAGATATTTTAGATGAAAATAGTAATATTGAAAAAATAGTTTCAAAAAAATGCATTGATAAATTAGATATATTGAATAATATTTCAAAAAAAAATAAAAAAAATAAAAAAGTAAAAAATAAAACTAAAAATATTTCTTATTCAAAAAATATTTTTAATTTTATAGAAAATGATTCAGAAAATTCAAGTAATAAATCTAATAAAAAGAAAGTTAGTAAATCATCTTTATTTGAAGATTATAATTTTATATTAAATAATAAAAGTAAAAAAATTGGAGATATTTGTATTAATTGTAATTCAAATGATTTAAGTGTTACAAATTCAGGAATTTATGTGTGTAATAATTGTAATGAAATAGATAATTTTAAACCAGAAGTTGATGATAGTAATTATGATGAAAGTAGAATTAAAAAACCTAAATTACCATATGAAAAAAAAAATCATTTTTCAGATTGGTTAACACATTTTCAAGCAAGAGAAACTACAAATATACCAATTGATATTATTGAAAATATACAAAAAGAAATAAATAAATATAAATATACTGAGGAAGAAATTAAAACAATTAGTGATGTTAAAATTAAAAAAATACTAAAAAAATTAAAATATAATATTTATTATAAAAATTTATCATTTATAAGAACAAAAATAACCGGTGTTTATCCTCCATCTTTTAGTAAAAACGAAGAAGAAATACTAAAAGATATGTTTAAAATTATTGAAGAACCTTTTTATAAACATAAGCCAAAAAAAAGAAAGAATTTTTTGTCGTATTCGTATATTTTATATAAATTTTGTGAAAAATTAAAATATGATGCTAAAAAAAATAAAGATTTAGATAAATGTAAAAGATATTCAAAATACACAAAACAATTAATATTATTAAAAAGAAAAAATTTAAGAGAACAAGATATTACATGGAAAAAAATATGTGAAGAAATTGGATGGGATTATTATCCAAGTTTATAATTTTATAAATATATAATTTTTTTATAAAATAATATTATGAAATTTAATAATACATATATTAATATAAACAACTCATTAAAATTTATTTTATTTATTATAACACTTTATATATTTTTAATGATTATGTTACCTTGTTATAATAATAAAAAAATAAATGAAAATTCTTTAATATTATCTATCTGTGCTTTTGTGTCAATGTTATACTATATATTAGATTCATATTATCCAAATTGTGTTTTTTATTAATAATTTATAAATATACTTAAAGATAAAATATTTAATAATTATTATTAAAATGAATAAAGAATTAAAAGCGGAACACCTTGATATTAATAAATCATTTGTTAAAAATGTCAAATATCAACGGTTTTATACTTGTTCTATGTTAGCACCCAATTGTTTTCCTATGTCTAAAAGAGATAGTGTTAAAAATCAAGAAATTTATGGTTTTAAATTACATGGAGTTTATGAAGATGAAAAAGATCAGGAAGAACATTCAGACAAAGTTAGAAATATTGTTAAAAATTATGAAGTGTTTGGAGATAAAATTGGTGAATTAATTGAATTTGATGTTGATATTGCAGATACTGACAGGAATAGTAAAATTGTGTATAAGGAGGAGGAACAAAATGAGATTAATAATAGACAATATAAGCAGGAAATTTGCAAAACATATAAGGATAATAAGGATGAATTAAATTTTGCTGAGATTTTAAGTCAAAATCCAATTGAAAATAATTTGGATATTAATGAGAATTATTTTTCACAAAAAGAGCAAACTTTTGTATGGAGTATTAATGAAGCCAAATTTGCTTGTGTTAGTTTTTACACTCCTGAAATGATTCCTAATGTTCCTGATAAATTTAAGAATAAAAAAATTGCGGGTCATATTGTTCATGGGTTTTTTGATAAAGTAAAAGATGCTCAAACCTATGCTTATAGTCAAAGAAAAAAATACCCAATGATTTTTATTATGCAAGTGGGTAATTGGTGTGCATTTGATGTTAATTTAGTTAATAATTCTAATCCTGACCCTCAATTACCAGTTATTAGAACTCAAAAATTGAATGATTTTATGAAACTGTATTTGGATTCTTTGGAGCAAACCGCATTGGAAGAAAAGGAGAGAAAGGATAAGTATTTGAAGGAGGCTAATGTAGTAACTGAAGAATATAAACATTTGAAGAATAATGAAATTAAAGTAGATGATAAAAAAACGGTTGATGAAACTAATAATGATGATAATATTACATTAGATAATAATAATTTTAATACTGAAATGGATATTAATAAAAAGTTGGATGAAATTAAGGAAAGGAGAGAACAATTAGAACATAGAGTAAATAATAATCAAAATATTAGTATGGAAGAAATGGAAAGTAAATTTAATAGAATGAAAGAGTTGTATGAGAAATTAAATAATTAATTTTTTTTTATTGTTAATAATTATATAATTATGTATTTATTAAAAGGTTTTTCATTAATATTTTTAATAATTGGTATAGTATTATTAGTTGTGTATTTTATAACAATGAAAACAGTATCTAATGTAGAACAAAAGGTAGTATATAGATATATACCAAGAACATTAGAGGAAGAAATGGAAACACCAATATATATATCAGAAATTTTTAAAACAATGTTTTCACAACCATCAACTTGGATAGATTCAACAGATGATGATGCTATAAGACGAAAAGAAAATATGAATAAATATTTTATATCTCAAATGTAATAATATTTAATTCATTGTGAATATAGATGATTTTTTTCTCCATTCTTTATCATAATTACTTGAATGATAATTTTTTAACTGTTCACAACCAATCATACCAACTTTTGTATCTGAAGCTTTAAACCAAAAAACTTTTTCTTTGAATGGTTTATCCGCTGCTACATTTGCAATAACCATTGATTGATGATCTACTGTTAATTGTTTAAAAACAGTTCTAAATTCTTTCACATTTTTAAACATACCCGCATAATTATCATATAATTTTTTCATATGATTTTCAATATCCGTTGCTAATAAAAAGAAATAATCAAAATTACTTCTTAAATCTGGTTGAATACCTAATGGTGTTTGCATTGTCAACATAAATAATATTTTATAATGACGACCATTATACATTAATTCATACATCAATGGATCTTTAGACCATTCACCCTTGTCAGATAAACAATCATCCATTAATAAAAACGCACTTGGATTTATTGTTATGGCATGTTTTTTTTTGTTATTATATTTTTCTATCATTTTTTCTTGTCTTGAAAATAATTTTTCTAATATTCTACTTTCAAATTTATAATATATAAATGAATCTGGAAAAAATTCTGAGTAAAAAGGTTCTTGTAATTTCTCTGACTTTGATATAACAATCCCAACCGGGATTTTGCTTTTATAATGTCTTAATATATCTCTACATACCCAAGATTTTCCACTTCTTCTTTTAGCTATTAAAATTATAGCTGGATGTGATGCCATCATTTCTAATTCAAATTTATATATAGCTAATTTTTTACCATTTACAACAACATATTTAAGCTCACTCATTAAATTTATAATTATCTTATAAATTTATATATCAAAAAAAATTGCAAAATTATTATTTTACAAAAATATCATCTAAACTATTATTATTTACAATTTTATATTTTTTATTATTTATCATCAATCCATCATCTATCATTGAAAAATAACATAATATAATTAATAAAACTATAGCAGTCCATAATAATGTTTTACTATAATCACCATAAAAACAATTATTACTCATTAATTTATTAAAATGAAATATCACATACATTACCACAAAAATTATTAATGCTGAAACTAATAAATTTTCTTTTACCCATACTGACAAGCTATTCATTTATATATAATTATACTATAAATATTTTTATTTTACCATTTTTTCAAAATACTCTGACATATCCTTATCTTCTGAAGCTCTTATTGATTTTACATAATTTGTTTCTAAATTTGATACTGTATTTATATCATTTATATTATTTACAATAACATTATCATTATCATATTCATCTATATTTTCTTCCGCATTTTCATTGGACACTTCATTGAACTCTTTATTATTATCTTTAATAGATACTTCATTATTACTTTCATAATTATTTTTATTTGATACTTCACTATTATTTTTATTTGATACTTCATTATTATTTTCATTATTACTTTCATAATTATCATTACTTGTTTCTTGATTATTAAGTATATCAACATTTTGATGTTTATTAACATTATTAATAAAAGATGAATTATTACCTCCAACAGTATTTTGTGTATTTAAATTAATATTATTTTCTTCAATAACATCCTTAACTAATTTTTTGATTTTATTAATTTCATCTTGTTTAGATATTTTAACATTTAGTTTTAGATAATCTTTAATTATATCATTATAATCAGGTATTGATTTTTTAATAGAATTCATAATGCAAATTTTAATTATATCATTTATTTCATTTCTTTTTATTTTTTTTAAAAAATAATCATAATTATTCTCACAAAAATAAAATGTTTCTAAAAAGCAAGTATGAATAAATGACACAATATCCATTTTTTTATAAAAGTCATTATTTAAATATTTGTCATCTAAAAAGCTTTCATCTGTGTTAGGGTTGTATGAAATAAACAATAAATAACTTTTAAAACAAGCTCTAATTAAATTATCAAAATAATCACTTGTCTTAGTTTCAAGTTTTATTCTATTATATTCTTCAGAAATTTGTTGATTATTCCATCTATATATTTTTTCAATATACATTCTAAAAATATCTAATTTTAATTTATTAAATAATCTATCTTTTTCATCATTAGTTAAATTATTAATATTGATATTTTGTAATTTAAACATTTTAATAATTTTTTTATCTTTTTTATTTGAAATAAAATTTGTTTTCAAATTATTAAATATATTAATTGAATGTGTATGAACTTCTAAAACACTATTTGATAATTGTGGAGATATAATTGAGATTAAATAATTAATTAAATCATTTTTTGTTTCATTTAAATATACAAAATTCATTACTATTTAATATTAATAAATAGTTAAATTATTTTAAATGTTTTTCCGCCATTTTATAAATTTTTAATGAATAGTAATTTTTATAACTTTTATTTATTAAATTTAAGTTTATTTTATTTTTTATAAGATTATTCAATTTTTTAAAATTAAAAAAAAATAGCAATATAAAATATATATTTTTACAAAATTTTTTATGATACGATAGTTCAAAAATATTATTTAAAAATTCTACATAATAGTTTAAATTAAATTTTATATTTGTATTATTAAGTAATATTTTTTTTAATATTATATAATAATTTAATTCATTTTTATAATTAAATAAATTAGATTTAATAATATTAAAAATATTGATGTTTAATAAATAATTATTTAAGATATTTATAAAATATATATCTTTATTTTTAATAATAATATTTATAGCTTTATTTATTTTAAATAATCTAATTAATGGATAATTAAGCAATTTGATATATTCAATATATAAATCAATAAAATTTTTATTGGATATTATATTTTTTTGATTATTATCATTTATATTTTCATTAAAATTTAATAAACAAATTTCATTAAAATATTTATGTAAATTATTATATTCTAATTTACAATACATAAAAATAATATTTATTAAAATATTAATTTTTTAACTTAAACATATTTATAAAATCAACATTAAAATATTTGAATAATTTTTTCAAATAATAATTATTTATCAATGAATATTTTGCATATATTTTATCAGATAATTTATTTTTAACTTTATTAAAACATATCATTTTTTGTTTTACTAAAAATTTTAATATAAAATATATATTTCGTGTATAATTATTATTACAGTCAATATTTTTTAATAATTCATTTAAGATATTATTATTAATCTTTGTTTTATCTGATAAATTAAATGATTTTAATAATTGTATATAGTTTATAACATTACAATTCCCAAATATTAATAATTTATTTATTTTTTTTTTGTATTTTTTTAGTAAATATGATTTATTATATTCAATATTTGTGAATTTTTTATTTTTTAATTCGTAATTATTTATTTTTAAATCATTTAGCTCATATAATCTAAATAAAAAATAATATTTTGAAGAAAAATAAAAATGATTATATGACCAATTGTTAAATTCTAAAATACCATCATTATTTTTAATAAAATTAATTGTATCAATATATATATTAATAAAATTATTCATTTCTAATTTTTTTTCTATATAATCACATGGATCATTAGTAATTTTTAATTTTTTATTTTTAGTATCATTAAAAAATTCTTCAGTTTTTTTTATTAAATATGTAAAATTATATTTTAAAAACTTTAATTTAAAATAAAATGTTTCACCTTCAATTTTTTCATTATTATTTATTAATAAAATTTCATTTATGTATTTTTTATTCATAATATATTACATACTATAAAAATATATTTTAAATTATATTATTCAAGATGATATAATATTTTAACTTTTAACCATAAAAATATATTATTTAAGTGAAATATTATAAAATTAATAAAAAAATAAAAACTTATTTAAGCAATTGTAGTATTACCACCTCTTGCTGAATAGAATGACGCATCTTGAGGTGTCATACAAACACAACCTAAACCATCCTTAAAATTCATACCACTATAACTATTCGCAACATATTTATCAGCATATTCACAAGCCTTTTCAGGGTCCATATTATCTTCACCACCACTTGGGTTTCTATAAACAGCAGGACAACAATATTTAGAAACAGGCATATTTGAAATATCATATTTTGCTAAATCACCTGTGGGGTCAAGCATATACATATTTTGAAATTGATTTCTTAATTGTTCGTTAGAAAGTTTGTTTTGTTCTGTATTAATATCATAATCATTTGTATCTTCTTTAGTCCATTTATAACCATCATTGGTATAAGTATCTTTATTAGAATTCATAGAATAACCATCATTATTGGAAGATGGTGAAGTGTTAGGTAATGGTGATGTTAAAAGTTGTCTTGGAGATACTGCACCAAATTCCATAGCATTTGCAATACCATTTTTATTAGTCATTACAAAATTTCCTGTATTTTGAAAACCTTCTCTTGGAGATACATAATCACAAATTCTTTTTCTTGAAAGCCAAACAATGACGACAATTAAAATAATACAAATAATAATTTCTTGATAATTAACCATATTATATATTATTATGTATATAATTTTTATTTAATCAAAAATAAATCTATACTTAATATAATTATCTTTTTTTATTATTTATAATTTTATATTTTTTTTTTATATTTTCAGTATTAAAATAACCTCCTTCTTGAATATTTTTAAAAAATGTAAAATTAATGTTTTCCATAATGTTAATTACTTATAATAATAATTATAAAATATATTATGATTGATAATTATAAAAAAATATTATGTTATAATATTTTAAATAAAAAAATATGCTCTTATGGTGATAAATGTTTATTCGCCCATAATTTAAAAGAACAAATTATAAATGAAAATAAACAAACAATTATGAATATGATTTTAAATGATATTAATTTATCCTATTTTAATATATGTCAAGATGATAATTTTTATAAAGAATTATTAGTTTTTACAATTAGATGTAATAAATGTTATGAAAATAAGTGTAATGGAGGTTATAATTGTAAAAATGGTGCTTGTAGTGATAGTTTATTAATATGTAGAGATGATTTAATTACGGGCAAATGTAAAAATAAAGTTATTAATAAATATTGTTGTAATGGCATTCATTTAACTGAAAAAAATTTAATACCTTATAATATTCAATTATATATGTATCCAAATTTAAATTTTGTTATAAATAATAATATTCAAGATAGTTCTTATTTACTAAATAATAAATATAAATTAGATGATGAAAATATTGTAGATATAAATGAAGTAATTGAAAATCATAAAGTTATTAATTTAAATAAATGGTAATAATAAAATTATATAATTTAATGTTTATTGGTGCAATTGTGGCTTTAGATAATAAAAATGGAATTGGCAATGATAATAAATTGCCATGGAAATTAAAAGGTGATTTAAAAAGGTTTAAGGAAATAACTGTTGGAAATGGAAATAATTGTATTGTTATGAGTAAAAATACATTTAATAGTATAAAATTTTTAAAAAATCGTGATAATTTGGTATTATCAACATCATTAATTATTGATAAAAAACAGGATAATAATTTGATTAAATCATTTGATAATATTAATGAATTGATGATTTTTTTAAAAAATAAAAACTATAAAAAAATATGGATAATTGGTGGTGGTATAATATATAAACAATTTATTGAATTAAATTTAATAAATTCAATGATTATCACTGTAATAAACGATGTTTATCAATGTGATGTATTTTTTCCTGAAATTCCAAATAATTTTATTAAAATTAATGAAAGAATATTGAATGAAAAAACAGAATTAGGTAAGGATACAAAAATATGTATTTATAAAAAATTAGAAGTTGGAATGAGTGTTTATTATAAAAATGATAATAATACTCTATGGAAAATTATAAAAGTTCATACAGATGATTATCCAGATTATTATTTTACAATTAAAAATGAATTTGACAGAGAAATACAAACAATAAGAGAAAAATTAAAAATTGTAAATAATTAATTAAAAATTGAATTTTTTTTATTTAAAAATAATTAATTAATAATTATTTAATGAAAATTGAAGATAAATATAAGCCACAATCAATAGATGATATTATTGGAAATAAATCACTTATAAATGATATTATTGAATGGATTACAACATTTTATGATACGACTGAGTTTTTGATTAAACATAAACTGTTAAAAGAAACAACAAAAGGAAGAAAAAAGAAAATTGTAGATGCTACGAATTATGAATTAGAATTAAGTAAAAGAAAATCTACACTTTTAATAACAGGTAATCATGGTTTTGGCAAAACTTTAATAACAAATTTAATTTGTAAACATTTGAATATAAATATTATCAATATAACTGAAAATATTAATGAAAATATTAATATTAATTTTTTAAATAAAATTATAAAACCAGATAAGTTTTTTGAGGAAGATAATAATAAAAAAATAGTTGTTATTGATAGTTATGAAAAAGTTATATCAAATAATGATAAAAAAGATATATTTGATTTAATTAAACAAAATAATTTTAGAAGATTAGTTCCAATTATTATTCTATCAAATGATAATCATAATACAAATTTATCAAATTTAAAAAAAAATGTAAATTTAATAAAAATAAATGAATTGCAAATTGATAAACTGAAATTATATATTAAAAACATTTGCTTTGAAGAAGATATTAATATTGAAAATAATAAAATATATGATAAAATAATTAAAAATTCAAAATTTGATATAAGAAAAATATTATTTAATCTTGAAATACTTAAAAAAATATATAATAATGAAAATATTGATGAAGATAAAATTAATTATATTTTTTCAATTTTAAAAAATAAAGATTTTAATAATGATTTATTTGGAATTGTATCACATATTATTAAAAATAAATTTAATATTAATGATTGTATAAAACTATTCAAAATACATAAAATGATATTACCTTTAACTTTATATGAAAATTATTATAAATTCTGTGATAATGATAATTATAATAATATTATAAGTAATTTTCAATTTGGTGATTTAATTGAAAATTATATTCAATCAGAACATAATTATGATTTAAATATATTACATTCATTAGTTAGTTGTGTAGTTCCATCTTATTATATATCAAAAAATTATAATAATAAAAATGAAAAAATTGAATATCCTAATGATTTAAATAAAACAACAATTAAAAAAAAATTTAATAAGAAAAAAAATAAAAATGATATACAAAATAATTATTATTATAACAATAAATCTATAGAAGAATTAATATATTTAAATGATATTTTTGAATAAATTATTTTTTATAAAAAAAATATATAAATAATATATATAATGTCAGATCAAAAAGATAAAATTAATTCTGAAGTAATGAAATTGCTTAAAATGGAAAAGGATGATAGAATGTCTCTTTACAAGGAGTTCGAAAATTTAAGAAACAAATACAATGATGGTGATATTGTTGATGCTATTTACGAAAAATATATGGATGAATATAAGAGAATTATCAAGAGAGCTCTTAAAATTAAGGAAAAACTTTTTGACAAATACCCCAATCTTGAACCAAGAGAATATGATGCTAAAGTTTCTGCTTACCAAAAAAAATATGATTTTTGTGATGAAGAAAAAAAAGTTATTTTAAAATATATTAGAGATGAAAAGAAAATGACTTTACATGATAAAGATATTCGTTCTCTTATGCCTTTTACTCCTTTGAGTAAGGCTCTTGGATACAGACCCCAACATGCTGCGTATATGACAGGTGAAATGAAATTTAGTGGTAATGAAATGGAACATGTCAATAAAATTGTTAAGTGTCATCATGAAAATGCTCAACTTGCTCAAAGAGTTCAATTACAATCATTGGTTTACAATGATACTGAATTGTGTGCTTTGAATGGAACTGTTGATAGATATCAAGTTAATGATGTTTATTCATACATTGATCCCTTGTTATTTGCTCTTTTCATTCCTAAATTTGATAGTTTAGAAAGAAGAATGCTTTTAACATCTATTGCCAAAATGATTGTCACCAGAAAAGAAGGTAGAACTTTTCAAACTCAACCTGAAGTTGATCTTTTTGAAGATTTATGCAAAGATCCTTCTGAAACTCAATGCACCACTGAAATTGCTCCCTACAAGGATATTTCAAAGAGATGTGACGTCCAAACAGCTCTTTGGCATTGTGTTCTTTCATTGAGACAAGGAAAATATTATTGCAATGAAACTTCTAATTTAATGCACAAGTTAGAAGCTTGTAAGAATGTCATCTTTGATTCTCCGGACTTTTCATTTGTTAAGGATGTTGGACATATGGTTAGAAAATTATTTGGTGTTTTTTCATACAGACCTATTCATATTATGACTGAACCCGCTCAACCAGTTTTGAACCTTGGATTTTCTACCTCTCATATGGCTGAACTAAGTGTTGGTATTGAAACTACTATTCCTATTATGACATGCAGAATGACTTCTGAAGGTTATGATGCCACTCCTACACCTGGTTCATCTGGTAAAGATATTATTGATTTTCAAACTTCTGTTAAAGGAAGAAATAACATTTACATGAAAGGAAAACATATGGTTGTTAAGAGACAAACTGTTATTCATTGTAATGGTGTTCTTGTCTTCTATGTTCCCAGAAGACATCAAGGACCTGCTGGTTCATCTTCATATGCGTATGGAACAATGGTTCCTAAAGAATTACCAATTACTACCACTACTTTAGAAAAAGTTAATAATCATGATATTCGCTATTGTGATACTGTTACTCTTGATAGAGGACAAACATTAAAACTTAGATCTGTTGTTGTAATTGAAACTCTTTATAATGAATTGTTTGGTGAAAATGGAAATGAAGTTATTGTTGGAACTAGTGCTATGGTTCTCCCTAAAGGAGAGGGATGTGGTTATTATTACTCTCCTATTGATGGCAAATGTGAAACCAGAACTTTAGATACTACCAATTATGATAAGATTACACCAATTACTGCTATTAATTCTACAGATTTTAAATCTCAAACTACTAAGTATGGAACTCTTTTTGTTTATGAAGGTGAAACTTCTGAAACCAATACTCCTTACAGATGTTAAATTATTAAATAGTTTTTTTATTTTAAATTTATAATTTAATTTAATTATAAATAATTAAAAAATAATATTAAAAAGATGGTAAATTAAAAGTTGTTGTAACACTTGGTAATGTTCCTTTTCTTCCTGCATTATTAACATTTACAGGTAAAGGAATTGGATTAATTGGAGAACTTATATCTTTTAAATATCCTTGTTCCATTTTAATCATTGAAATCATATCTGGAACAATTCTTTGAATAGTTGAGTGATTTAACATTTTAACTTGTCTAACTAAATTATATGGTTGATTTAATCCATCAGCCACATATACCGAAAGCATTACATTTATTAAATCAGTTTCATTTTGATTTACTCTAATAACATATTTTCCTTGTGTTCTTATTAACACTTCTTTTTTTATTCTATTTTGTATTCTAATTATATTATCCTTTGAAAAAAATAATTCTGATAATGGTGTTGGTTGTGATATATTACCTAATAATGATTTACTTATTGAACCTTCTGTGTCCCAATTATTTGTATTTGGTTCATTCTTAAATCCAGTCATATTATTATTTTCAATTTTAACAAAATCATTACTTGTATAATTATTTAATTTGCTATAATTCATTTCTATATATATATTAATTCATATAATATATTTCTTCTAAATTATCTACAGATAAATTATTATTTTGTTGTTGAATATTAACACTTGAACCTATTGAATACATTGAACTTATTGGAAGAGAAACAGCATCACTACCTTTTTCTATTATAAATAAACCTGAACCAGGCGATTCTGATTTAATAAACATACATATTTTCCACATATCACCATCTTGTCTAACACATAAATCTCCTTTCTTTGGTGTAAAATTATCTTGAATAATAAATTTTGTTTCATCTGGTTGTTCTCTACCTCCTTGAGCCCTTAAAGGAGTTCCAATTCTATCATTTATAAAATTATTAAAATTTGTTAATAATATTGTTTCAAATATATTTGAACCTAAATTTGATGTTGAATTATTATTTAATAAATTATTTATTTTTACTATTTTATCTAAAATTTCTTGTGATGGAGGAACCAAATCTTGAGCTTTAAAACTATCAATGGCTAAACACCTCTTAGCATTTTCCATAATTACATTTTCAATATTATTAACATCATCTCCAAATTCATCCTTACTTAATATTTTACAAACATTTTTACCCTCAGTTATATCATGATTATCTGTATTACATAATAATAAATATCCAGTATTTTGAATATAATATTCAACTTGTTCCACAACATATTTATAATAATTAGGATTAGCTGGTGTTGTTGCAAAAGATTTAATATAAAAATTATTATTTAATTTCATATCTTTATATGTAAATTTCTTTTGCCACATTGTATAAAATACTATAATTATTTGAAATAATACATTATCCCACATTTCTGCTGTTTTATATCCACATCCAACCTGTTTAACTAAATTTCTATCCATTTGAGCTCTATTAGAAGCCCAAGTATAAATATTAAAATCTGCACCTTCTGTTAATATAATTAAACACATTTGTGTTTTTTTCTTTTGTTGAATGAGACAACCATTACTATCATATTTATTATTACTTATTTGCTCATTGTTAAAATTTACATTACAATCCTTTGATATAAAATAACAATAAGAACATATAAAATTAGGACAATACTTATCTTTATTAATTTTTTGTCTTATAAATTGAAAATATTTTAATTCTCTTATTATATTTGAACTTTTATCAATTGACAATGATGGAATTGTTGGTATTCCAGTGGATGATAAATTATTTGGATTAAAATATGTATATTCTTCATTTGTTAAATTATATACTCTTACATTCATTATTGTATGTTTATCCGCACAATCACATCTCTTTGTTTTTTCATTATATTTAATTGGATAACAAGAACTATACATTAACATATTCTTTGGTCTATTTTTATATTTATTATTTGTTAAATTATGAGGCATAAATGGCGTTAATTCAATTAAATTTAATCTTGAATTTAAACTTTCTTTTCCACCTGAAAAATCTTTATGTTCTCCATCATCATTTGTTATAAATGTGCTCCTAATATAATCACATAATACATTTCTATCTTTTAATTTTTTAAATGATGAATATACATCATCTGGTGGTAATATATCTTCAAATACTCTTTGAGCCATTATGTGATTTGTATTTAATCCATTTAAATTGATATTATAATCTTTGTATATAAATGGATGGGCGTATTTATTAAATTGTTGATTCATATAATTTTGAAATTGTGAAGGAACATATGGAGTGGAAAATAATATTTCATTTCCAGGTAAATTCATCATTTTTGTTTTTATCGGATCTTTTTCTTGCGAAGAGTTAATATTTCTTTTTTGAGATGGTAATAATTTTTTATCTTCTGGTTTATAAGGACCTTTATAAGGATATTTAGACTGTTCTTTTGTTTCCTCTTTATTTTCTTTATTCCTTTCATCTTCCACAACTTTTTCATATGATGGCATAACACGCACACCTCCTCCACTCATATTATTTTCTTGATATAAAGGCATCTTTCTTTGTTTATTTTTTGCAATATTTTTATCATTATCATTTACTTTTGATAAAAAAAAAAATCATTATTTAAAACTGGCATCTTCATTTTTTTTCCACCATACATATTTTGCTGATTTGACAACATCATATTTTGTTGTGCCATCATATTATTTATCACATCTTGTTGTGGCATCATCATTTCTTGTTGTGGCATCATCATTTCTTGTTGTGGCATCATCATTTCTTGTTGTGGCATCATCATTTCTTGTTGTGGCATCATCATTTCTTGTTGTATCATTTGTGGTTGTTGAAACATTTGTGGTTGTTGAAACATTTGTTGTGAATTTCCTAATATTGGCATAGGTTGTTTTTGAATTCCAAAACTTGAACTAAAAGCATCACCCATTGTATTAATCATTGTTTTTGATTGTTTATCACTCATTGACATTGAAATACTATCATCATCTAAACTATCAACATTATCCAATAATTCTTCATAACGCATTTTTTTATTTGATTTCTTTTTATCTTTAGTTTCTTTTTTATTGTATTTTTTATTAATATTACTAATTTTAGATTGAAGATTTTTTAATTCTGTTTTATCTTTTTTTGTCATTCCTCCTTCAATAATATCTTCTTTAATAATATTAACACTTTCACTATCATTATCATCACTATCATCACTATCATCATCACTATTATTATCATCACTATCATTACTATTTTCAGTTTCTACTGTTTTAGTTTCAATACTATTTACAGTAGAATTTGTTACATCATTTTCTTCAGAAGATGAACTGTTAGTAATATCATCACTTGAACTGTCTTTAAGAATTTCAATTGGTTCATTATTTTTTAATTTGGTATTTTTATTTTTTATTCCTCCTTTTTTGGCTTTAGGTGGCATTATTATAAATATATTAAATAAAATATTTTTTGTTAATATTTCATTTGGCAATATATTGAGTTTATAGTCTTTATAAAATATATCTTCATTTTTGATATTTTCATTTAATATATCTAATGAAATAATATCACTTATAATTTTTTTAATATTAACTTTATTTTTTGAACTATTATTATTTAACGATTTAAGAAAATTATAAATATCAAAAGAAGGATTATCTAATATTTTATCTTTGTTTTCAAAATTTTTTATAGTTTCTAATGTTGAATATCTAAAATCACATAATTTACATATAAATTTTGTTTTTAACTTAAACTTAATATCACCAATATTTAATATAATTTCTTTTTTTTCATTTAATTTTTCTATAATAAATGAGTTTATAGTAAAGTAATTCATTCTAAAATTGTCAAGTTTATTAATAATATAATAATACGAATATAATACTTGAAAAAGTAAACAAACTAACTCTTCAAATGTCCTTTCATCATTTAAAAATTCTTTCATAGAAATATATGACCTAAAATTTTCATAAACACTAATACAATATTTATCATCAATTTTATTTTGTTTAAATTTATCATTAATGAATGGTAATAATTCATTATTTAACTCTAATGTTTCATACAATACGTTAAAATTACACATATTTATTAAATAAAATGGAATATCATTTAATATTACAAATTCAGACAAAATATAATTAATAAATAATCCATATGTAATATCAATAAATGAACTTGAATTACGATATTTATTATCATATTTTTGAATTATTAATGTAATTGGAAATCTGGAATTTAAATATTTTTTTAAAATAATTTTATGTTTATCTTCCAATAGTAATTTAAAATTTTTTTTATCATTAAAATTATTCATAAGAATTTTATTGTAATCAAATTCACCTTGTTTTAATATTCTTGACATATCAATATTTTCAATATTTACTTTTTTATAAACATAATCTTTTTCTATATTTTTTCTTCCCTTATATACAAAATTATATATTAATTCTATCATATCATCAATATTGTCATAATTAAAATTATTATTTTTACTCATTATATACTTATAATATAATTTACTTTATAAAAAAATTGAAACAATATTATTATATATAAATAATAATAAAATAAATAAAAACAATATTGAAAAATTATTAAATCAAAATAAATGTTATTATATATTATACCCAATACAATTTAAAATTGTACTAAATATAAAAACGCTTGATGCATATAATTAAATATACACCGCATAACAACAATTGACACTATAAAGGGTTGTCGTTACTTATTGACCTTTTTAAATATGTTGGATATTCTTTTTTTAATTTCCAGGTTTCTATTATATTCAACATATTTAAACAACTATTTTTATC